>OCVR010000006.1_pt1 | contig 194274 bp, 158 predicted proteins | sample 1539091 | NCBI WGS metagenome assembly OCVR01 (sample SAMEA3355530, study PRJEB22509) | marine metagenome | biome: marine; feature: coastal ocean; material: water | place: USA | collected 2010-08-07 | depth 16 m | reverse complement strand
TGCGGTACCATTTTGACAAAACACATCACGTAAAAACCAAGCATGATTGCGATAACCAGCATTCCTGGTATCGACATCCCTTTCTGATGCTGCAGTGAGCGCATATCCCTACCCCCCAATTAAATTATTATTCTCATTCTATCAAGCCCACCCGGCTGAAGCTGGGCACGCTGAGGAACGAGTCCCAATGCATCCATATTGCAAAGGCCTTGCCTACTATATCCTTTTCTGGCACCTGACCCCAAACCCGGGAGTCTGAGCTGTTATCACGATTATCGCCCATCATGAAATAGTGCCCTGGCTTAACCACTACCGAAAAGTTACGGGGCATGCGGGCCTCGTCGACCTGCATGAGGTGATTGGCATCGCCTAACTGCTCCAGTCCCAACCGATAACGGGTATTAATGCCAGGGGCAATCGCCAGCTCTTCGCGTCCTATAGCCTTGCCATTAACGAACAAGCGCTTGTTGCGATAACTGACAGTATCACCCGGCAATCCCACTACTCGCTTGATGTAATAGGTCTCATTCATATGCGGAGGGAAAAACACCATGACATCACCGCGCTGCGGCTCGTTCAAATCCAGCACCTTAGTGCGGGTCACCGGTAGACGAATGCCATAGTTGAATTTGTTGACCAGAATATAGTCGCCAACCTGCAGGGTGGGCACCATAGACGAAGAGGGGATTTGGAAAGGCTCCACAAGGAATGAGCGGAGTACAAAGACGATAAACAGCACTGGAAAGAAAGAGCGTGCATACTCCACCAATATCGGCTCCGATGCCTGGTCTGCGACCCTGGCCTGGAACTGCTGCTGTTGCGGGTTTCCTTCTTTTTCCCAATTTGGATACTTGCCCTGTAATTCAGCAATAGTTTTCTTGCGACCAGGCGCAAGAAACAAGCTATCCAGTAACCACACCAGCCCTGACCCACCGACCAGAATGACCAGGATAAGCGGAAAATCTATGGTTGCTCCACCCATTAGCCATCCACCTTGAGCACTGCCAGGAATGCCGACTGGGGAATTTCTACGTTGCCAACCTGTTTCATACGTTTTTTACCTGCTTTCTGCTTTTCCAGCAGTTTCTTTTTACGCGTAGCATCACCGCCGTAACATTTGGCCGTCACATTCTTGCGCAAAGCTTTCACGCTTTGCCGCGCCACAATTTTGCCACCAACGGCAGCCTGAATGGCGACATCGAACATTTGTCGGGGTATCAATTCTTTCATTTTTTCCGTCAATGCCCGGCCGCGATACTGCACGTGATCCTGATGCACAATAACCGCAAGTGCGTCCACCCTGTCACCGTTAATCAATACATCCAGTCGAGATAATCGGGCCGCCTCAAAGCGCTCAAAGCTGTAGTCGAGTGAAGCATAGCCACGGCTAACTGATTTGAGTCTGTCGAAGAAATCCAGTACCACCTCCGCCATTGGGATGTCATAAACAATCGACACCTGGGCGCCGAGGAATTGCATGTCTTTTTGCACGCCCCTTTTTTCCACGCACAAGGTAATCACATTGCCCAGATAGTCCTGGGGAACCAGGATATTACAGCGAGCAATAGGCTCACGCGTCTCTTCAATGTCGCCCACATCTGGCAAAGACGAGGGATTATCGACCCTGACCACGTCGCCATTCTTCTTCTGGATCTCGTAAATCACCGTCGGCGCAGTGGTGATCAAGTCGAGATTATACTCGCGCTCCAGACGCTCCTGAATGATCTCCATATGGAGCATGCCCAGAAATCCGCAGCGAAAGCCAAAACCCAGCGCGTCAGAACTTTCCGGCTCATAAAAAAGCGAGGCATCATTAAGGGTTAGTTTACCGAGCGCATCGCGAAAGTCTTCGTAATCATCAGACGAAATTGTAAAAATACCCGCATAAACCTGCGGTTTTACCTGCTTGAACCCTGGAAGTGAGCCCACATCCGGGCTCTTGTCGTGGACCAGGGTGTCGCCCACGGGAGCACCGTGGATGTCTTTGATCCCGGCAACGACAAACCCCACTTCTCCCGCTTGCAGGCAATCGGTCTCATGTCGTTTCGGTGTGAAGATGCCAACACTGTCGACCTGGTGAGCCTTGCCCAGAGACTTGGCTACGATTTTGTCACGCTTACGCAATACGCCCTGTTTAACCCTGACGAGGGAAACGACCCCGAGGTAATTGTCAAACCAGGAATCGATAATCAATGCCTGCAAGGGGGCAGCGCGGTCACCTTCCGGAGATGGAATTTCCTCTACCAAGTATTCAAGTGCATCTTCTATCCCCATGCCTGACTTGGCGCTGACCGGGCAGGCATTACTGGAATCGATACCGATGATTTCCTCGATTTCCAGCTTTACCCGGTCAGGATCAGCCTGGGGTAGGTCCATTTTGTTGAGAATGGGAAGTACTTCGAGTCCCTGCTCTATGGCGGTGTAACAATTCGCTACGGATTGTGCCTCCACACCCTGCCCGGCATCGACAACCAGCAGGGCCCCCTCACAAGCGGCAAGGGAGCGTGACACCTCATAAGAAAAGTCCACGTGGCCGGGGGTATCGATGAAGTTGAGTTGATACACCTGCCCGTCACGAGCCGTATAGTCAAGCGTCACACTTTGGGCTTTAATCGTAATTCCACGCTCGCGCTCGATGTCCATGGAATCCAGCACCTGCTCGTCCATCTCCCTGGCACTGAGTCCACCGCAGTGTTGGATAAAACGGTCGGCCAGGGTCGACTTGCCATGATCGATATGGGCGATGATGGAAAAATTTCGGATGTGCTGGAGTTCACTCACTCGTTCGGGCCCGGAAAAAGGTCAAGCGGCGACTCCGAAGGAGCCGCTGCAGAAAAGCGCGCGATTGTACCCGAATCAGCCTGCGGTCGCTATCCATGCGCTGGCGGTAATCGATATCAATCCTTAAGCTTCAGGCCGATGAACATAGGAGACCCTCGGCGCATCAGGCGCAAAGGGACCGAGCTGCCACTGCTTAGTCTATCCACAGCCTTGTCAAAGCTCGAAACCGACTTAACAGGCGTGCTGGCGATCAGGGTGATGATATCCCCGTGCATCACTCCCGCCTGCGCTGCCACGGAACCTGGCACCACCTCGCGGACCAGTACGCCACCGGCGAGTCCTGACCGCTCCAGAACCTCCTGTGGGGCCTCCTCAACGATCAATCCCAGACGGCCTCCCTGGCTTGCTCCGTCACCTCCTGAGTTGAGGGTATAGCTGTCATCCGCATCCAATCCGCCGACTTCAACTTTGATGGTCTTGGATTTCCTGTCTCGCATCACTACCACCGGGACTCGGCTGCCCGGTGCGATCAAACCCACCACATGGGGCAGATCAGATGATGCCGGAATATCTTTACCGTCGAAGCTGATAATCACGTCACCCTCGCGAAGATCAGCGTCCGCCGCCGGACCACCGGGTGCCAGCTGCACTACCAAAGCTCCGCGAGGGCGCTCAAGACCGAAAGACTCCGCCAAATTTTTGTCCACATCCTGAATAGTCACACCAAGCCAGCCTCGGGTTACGCGACCACTTTCCTCGAGTTGAGCGACTACGTTACGTACCACGCTTACCGGGATAGCAAACGACAGCCCGATAGAGCCGCCACTGCGGGTAAATATCTGCGAGTTAACCCCAACCACTTCGCCTTCAAGGTTAAATAGGGGACCGCCTGAGTTCCCGGGATTGATAGCTACGTCTGTTTGAATAAAAGGCACGTAATTTTCGCCAGCTTCCGTGGGTAAACTGCGTCCCTCTGCACTCACGATGCCTGCAGTCACTGAGTAGTCAAGGCCGAAGGGAGAGCCAATCGCCAGCACCCACTCCCCGACATCGAGATCATCATGGGGGGCAAGCTCAAGTACGGGCAGCTTGCTGGCATCAACCCTGAGCAAGGCGAGGTCGCTGCGAGGGTCTGTCCCCACAACCTGGGCATCGAACTCCCGGCGATCACTCATCCGTACCAGAACGCTATCAGCTCCTTCAACGACGTGGTTGTTAGTCACGATTAAGCCGTCCTCTGAAATAACAAACCCTGAACCCATACCCATGCGCTGACGGGGTGTTTGAGGCCCCCCTCGAAATTCAAAGAAGCGGCGCAAATACTCGGGCATTTCCTCAGGAGCAGGCTGCGCCTGACCGGGCCGGGGACCGCTCGCTTCGACGATAATCTTCACCACCGCCGGAGAACTTTGCTTGACGATATCTGTGAAATCGGGGAGTTGAGCGGCGCTAGCGGCTCGCCCGGTTAACAACAGGGCTGTAAACAGCGTGATGTGTATCAGTCTTGATAATAAAGTCATTGGTAAATCCGCAATCAGGGAAATGGGATAATGTCACGCAATGCAGGGGTCAACCGAACCGCACTGCCTCGGTGCCATGGTGTAAAACTTTGACAAGCGTTGGCTGCAGATTCTTGTCATCGCGATGCCGGTGAGCGTGCACACGCACCAGCACAAACCCTAGTGTAATACCCGCTACCGCGCCAAGCGCACTACCCAGGTCAACATTAGTGGACAACAATTTGGCGCCCAGTGCTGCACTGGCCAACATCAGCAGCAAAGGCAAAATGTAAACCACCATGGACCCGCGTAAAATCACTGCCTCAGGTATCGATATGCTTACTTCGTCGTCTACCCGGCAGTCCTGCGGATTAATGCCGCCAGGCAAAGCCCTGATGAGAGAGCGATGACCTTCTGATATCCGGTTGAGCAAACCGTGTCCACAGCCCTTTTGTGCTGCGCAACTGCCGCAGGTGGTCTTGCGGATGGTTTCTACCCATACAGCATCCGTTTCAACCGCAACTACACGACCAGTCTCTAGCAGCATGTCAACGCACCCATTTGACGGAGTCAGCGACCATTCTTGCAGTATTCACTGGCACCTCGCCCACCACTGTCACCAGCACAGGTTCTCCAGACAAGGCCATACCCCGACTATAAGATGTAGTGCTGCCTGATCGGACCACCCCTTCTCCAGGGCGAATTTCACGGTCGAGTGCCTCAATAAATACCGAGAACACGGCCAAGCCGTCGGTATAAGTTTTACGCCCTGCATTACGCTGCTGTGAATCGGTTGCCATAAAACCGCTGGGCAACCACTTCACATCCCAGCCATATCCTGCAGCAGTTACCTGCGGCGCATTGTGCCCCGGCACGGGGTGCTGTGCCTCATGCACGAGGTTTGCATCTGCCCCCTCAGGGTCTTTGCCTTTGTACGACAAGTCGGCAAACTGGAATTTTTCCAACACTTTATCCCCACGCCCCATAGTTGCCGTCTTAAGTAACAGGCCAGTCCGGCGGTCCAATTCCATGACGTAGCCATAGCGATACATGTCACCGGGCGCAACAATAATGCGAACGGCTTTACGGCCAGCAACCCGTTCACCGTCAGTGACACTAAATCGATAGTGCTCAGCCACACCGCATTCACCGGCGTTAATATCGTCGCCTATGCGCAGCAGCTTATGCCCGGGATGGATACACTCCAGGGGGTGTTCAGCGCGCACAACTTTGGCACCCTGCCCCGTAAGCTGCGTCATGCTCTCAGTGGTGGTGCCATCGGTAACGGAGTGAGAAACCTGCATTACCTGCATGTCTTCCTCCCCCCTTTGAAAGGTAACAACGCCGTGATAGTTCACCTGATGAACGCTGCGAGACATCTTATCGAGCCATTTGATCGCTTCACTGTCGGCGCCGGGGCAGACCGCGGAGGCAGTGAGCGATGCAAGCATCAGAAAGCCACCGAGCGCGCCCAGGCTAAGCCGTTTAATGTATCGCAAAAGAGTCACCGATAATCTACTCGCGAATCTCCGGCACCCGGGCGAATGGAATTAGCCCGTGAGGTGAATTGAGAGCGGAGTGTTCAGCATGTTCCTGCATGTACATTTGCATGCGCTGACGCGCCAATTCCTTATAGGCAGTTCGTGCCGCAGGCTGCAAGACGGGTATCGCCTCTGTGCCATAACTCGCTTGCACTGTTGTCGCTCCCAGACTATTGACCAAGCCCACAGGAGAGGCACCTGAAGCAGCGACAGGGCCGCCACTGTAGGGCTCTGCGCCACCAATCTGTGCAAGCTGCTGCCCACCGATGACCACGGTGGCTGCGACTGAAGCGGCGACCGCAAAACTGGCTATCGGGCGAAACAGTCGTTGCTTCAAAGTTTCTCGAGTGACGCCAGACTCCACTTCAATAGCAGCCCTCACCCGGGATGAAATATCCATTTGCATGTGACTGACGTCCTGACCCGACATGACTGCGCTAGCAGCGTTATAACGCGCCCAGGTTGCCCGAAGCTCGGCATCGCTACCCACCTGCTTAAGCAAACGCTGCAACTCCAATTCATTGGCTTCGTTATCCATCAATGCGGACAATGATTCCCGCAACTGTTCACTCATTTCTTCATTCCTTCGCACCCGTGGTGCGTTATCGATATATCGCCGATATTCCAAACTGCTTTTGTCAGTCAGATCACGTTGCGTCGACCTGTTCTCGTACTTTGTTGTCTATCGCCTCTCGGGCTCGAAAAATTCTCGAGCGGACTGTGCCCACCGGACAATCCATTATGTCTGCGATGTCCTCGTAACTGAGACCGTCAAACTCCCGTAAAGTTACCGCGGTTCGCAAGTCGTCCGGTAAATCGCTAATCGCTGCCTCAACCACCTGCTTAAGCTCTGCGCCAAACAATGCATTTTCAGGCGTTTCTATGTCCCTGAGCGCCGCACCGCCTTCGTAATACTCAGCATCTTCTACGTCTACATCAGAGCCCGGCGGTCTGCGAGAACGGGACACCAGATGGTTCTTGGCGGTATTCACCGCGATGCGGTACAGCCAGGTATAAAACTGACTGTCACCCCGAAATTTCGGCAACGCTCTATAAGCCTTGATAAAAGCTTCCTGGGCTACGTCCTGCACCTCGTCTGCATCGTGCACGTAACGACCGATCAGGCTGAAGATCTTGTGCTGGTATTTTAATACCAGCAAGTCGAAGGCTCGCGAATCACCCGTTTGCACTCTGGCCACGAGCTGCTGGTCCGTCTCGACAGCCGTCACTCCCCTAACCCCCTGTGGTCAGAGGCAACACTGCCCTGACTCTTATATATGTTCTGCCCAAATAGACCGTCAAAGCACACTGGAGTTCACTCGCTATCGGCGAATGGTTCAAAAATGCGGAAAATTGCCTTGGAATGAATTCCACCGTGAGATTTCCTTATTTCGCCAGAGGTCGTATATACTCGCCTGCGGCGTAGAGCCTGGACGCTAAGTCGTTGAGGCACATCATATATTTCACTCCCGAGCGCAGCAAGTGAACAAGACCGTGCCCCAGACCTACAAACACGATGTACTGATTATTGGCAGCGGGGCCGCCGGGCTCAGCCTCGCCCTGCATCTACCCTCCGACTGTCGGGTCGCCCTGCTTTCAAAGGCCGACCTGAATCAGGGGTCCACCTATTGGGCACAGGGCGGCATGGCCGCAGTGCTCCACGACAGGGACACGATAGACGCCCACGTTCAGGACACGCTCAGTGCGGGGGCAGGGTTATGCCAACGTGAGGCCGTTGAATTCACCGTGAGCAACAGCCGACGTTGCGTAGAATGGCTAGTGCAACAGGGAGTCGATTTTGACCTGCGCCAGGACCGGGCCGACGGCAAAGAATTTCACCTGGCAATGGAGGGTGGTCACAGTCACCGGCGAATCATTCATTCCGCCGACCGCACCGGCAGAGCGATTTCCGAGGTACTCACAGAGCAAGCCCTGGCAGCCGATAACATTGAGGTATTCACCCATCGGGTGGCTGTAGACCTGATCAGGGACGAAGATCGCTGCCACGGCGCTTATATTCTCAATCAAAAAACAGAACGGGTAGATCTCTTCCAGGCTTCTGCGGTCGTGCTAGCGACCGGTGGAGCCAGTAAAGCCTATCTTTACACCAGCAATCCCGACGGTGCCAGCGGCGATGGAATCGCCATGGCTTGGCGGGCGGGATGTCGCGTAGCGAATTTGGAATTTAACCAGTTTCACCCCACCTGCCTATACCATCCGAAGGCCAAATCTTTTTTGGTAACAGAAGCAGTCAGGGGAGAAGGGGGCAAATTGTTACTCCCCGATGGCACTCGCTTCATGGAAAAATTCGATGAACGCGGTGAGTTGGCGCCCCGCGATGTAGTCGCCAGGGCGATAGACCACGAGATGAAACGACTGGGGGCGGACTGCCTGTTTCTGGACATTTCACACAAATCCAGAGAGTTTTTGGAGAGCCACTTCCCCACTGTCATGCAGCGCTGCAGCGAACTGGGCATAGATATGAGCGCTGAACCTATCCCGATTGTACCGGCGGCCCACTATACCTGCGGTGGTATTATCGTCGACACCGCTGGACGCACCGACCTGGGGGGACTGTATGCTATTGGTGAAGCCTCCTCCACCGGCCTGCATGGCGCCAATCGTATGGCTTCGAACTCGCTGTTAGAGTGTATTGTGTACGCAGAATCTGCAGCGCAGGACATTGCTGCCAACCTCCCTGACCTACCCCAAACTGCCGTTAGCCACCCCTGGGACGAAAGCCAGGTAACCGACTCGGATGAAGACGTCGTTATTTCTCACAATTGGGACGAATTGCGCCGTTTTATGTGGGACTACGTCGGCATTGTGCGCACCAATAAACGCCTGGAACGAGCCCTGAACAGGGTCAACTTGCTGCAATCAGAGATCGCTGATTACTACGGCAATTACAAGGTTGGGAATGACCTTCTGGAGCTGCGCAATCTGGCAATGGTGGCGGAGCTGATGATTCGCTGCGCCATCGAGAGACGGGAGAGCCGGGGTCTGCACTACACCCTCGACTACCCCAATCAGTTAGCTGAGGCGAAAGACACCATTTTGTCGCCATCAAACTCCCCGCTCAAGACGTAAGCGCACCCGCAGGCGCCGCAGGTCACAGAGAGGGGCGCTATCGTTGAAAAGCCAGGCCTGGCCCGATTTTCCGGACGCGGACTGCCAGGCCATAAACGTCAACCAGGGCAGGCAATGCGCTCGGCGCAGGTCAACAGGTGCCAACTGCCCGTCGGATTCAATGGTCCACTCTCCGCGCCGCCAACGGATGACCACACCAATGTGACGTTGCCGCCGGCTCCGCCAAAGGAGGAGCGCCAGCATGGGCGTACAAGACACGACCACAATGGGGTAGCCGCCCAGCGCCAGTTCCCACAGTGCCAGAACAACAGCAACGATGAAAAGGTACCTTACGCACTCATGCAGGGATGACTCAGCGATCGTCAGGTGAAGTGTGGGTGAAGTCGAGAATTTTTTTGACAATGAGTGCTAGCTCTCGGTCTTGTGGCTGCTCGCGACGCATAAACCACGCAAACAGGTCCTGGTCCTCGCTTAACATCAAGTCCTTGAAACGAATCCGGTCTGCTTCATCCAGAGTAGCGAAGCGAGACTGCACGAAAGGCTCCAGCACCAGATCCAGTTCCAACATGCCGCGTCTTGCAGCCCAGCGCATACGATTAATTTCTTCGTCCGATACCATGCCAGTTACACACTCAAGTTTACATATCTACAAGCGAACATTATAACGTCATATCTGATCACAAGGGGGCTACTGACAGGATGGTCTCCAGGCCCTATCATTAGTGTCCCGTTTCACCTGAAAGGACCATCCCTTGAGTGCCCACTTCGCTCTTCTAGACTCCGAACAACTGTTGCATATTATCGGCCCTGATACGCTCTCCTTCCTCCAGGGTCAGGTGACCTGCGACACCCGCGAGGTCAGCTCACAACAAGCCGTTGTTGGCGCCTACTGTAATCCTCAGGGACGTATGGTTTGCGATTTTATGCTGGCCCAGCTCGGTGAAAATCATTATGCGCTGCGCCTGAAAGCGAACACTTTAGCGACGGCGGCCAAAACTTTTAGTAAATACATTGTTTTTTCCAAGGCTGATTTGGAAGCCGAACGTCAAGATTGGCAAGTCATTGGGTGCTGGGGCAATGAAGCCGCGAAGGACCTTGCCAAAGCGGGCTTTGCAATCCCCGAAGCTAAATACCAGGCCGCCACCGGTGACGGTTATGTCGTGGTTCAGATGGACGATGCCGGTACACAATTTGAACTACTGATTGATACTCAAAACCACAGCGAGCGCTTGAACTCACTTGGTCAAAATTTGAACAGCGGCAAAGAGAGCCAGTGGCAGGCACTGCAAATCCGCGCAGGTATCGGAAGAATAGAACAGGCCAATATTGAGGAGTTGTTACCGCAAATGCTCAACTACGATGTCACCGGACATGTCAGTTTCACCAAGGGCTGCTATACGGGCCAGGAAATCGTTGCCCGGCTGCATTATCGGGGCAAAGCCAAGCGGCGCTTGTACCTAGGCCAATTCGACGAAACGGAATCTCCTGGTGCCGGAGCCGCGCTGTTCTCTACTGCTGCAGAACAAAGCGTTGGCGTCCTGGTTAATGCCGCCAGCGCCGATGGGGGCAACATTTGTCTGCTTTGTGCTACCGAGAAAGGCGTTGAACAAGGGCTGCGCCTTACATCGCAGCAGGGTGCTGCAATTCAAGTACTCGAATTACCCTACGATATTCCTGCGGCGGACTAAGTACTGCGGCTTGCCGCTGCCGCTCCATCACAGCAATAAAGCAAGCCCTCTGAGTTCATAGAGGGCTCTTGCTGCTTACAAATTGGCTTCCACTGCATCCAGGAAGCCATTCATATCGACGATCTTCTCGATTGACGGGTCGCTGGTTTTCCCCTTCAAATCGCCGGTAATGGTGCCCTGCGCAACCGTCTCAATCAACGCCTGCTTGAGTTTGCCTGCATAATCGTCAAGCGCCTGGTTGTCTTCTCTTTTGCCCAGTTCTTCAAGTGCATTGGCGACCGCAAAAATCAACGCTGATGAGTTGAAGTTTGCCTCCTTTCCATCTGTTTCCACATAGCGTAGGTAGAGGTCGTGGGCAGTACCATGGGGCGCCTCATAGAGCATGGAGCCGTCCTTGCTCTTGATGATCGAACTGGCAGTGGCCAGGCTACCGCCCAGGGCCGCAGAAATGTCGGAGAAAATATCTCCATCCAGATTCTGGGCAGGATATAAGCCCCAGCGTGGCGGATCGCAAATCATTTTGCTCAGCTGCCGCGATGGTCTCATGATCATGAAAGACGGAGGTGGTGTATCCAGAGCCGCCAATTCCTTGCGAATTTCCAGAATGATAGAGCTGTAGACCTCGTCGTAATTGACAAACTCTCGCTTCAGCCCAAAGTAAACTTCTTTTTTGCTCAGCGAAGCATCACGAAATACCTGCTTCACCCAATCCTTAATCGCGTCGCGATCGTTCGACATAAACAAGATTGGATCATGCGCCTTCACCGTTCTGGCGTGTTTTTCCTCACCGTCCATAATGACCTTGATAATGCCGTTCTCAGGGGCAGGCGTATTATAACTGCCGTACTGGTCCCCTCCTCCAGCGCTCATGCGTGAGATGGAAACATGAGCTTTTCGCTCGGGCAACCCGTAATGCTTAAGCTGTTGCACCAGCTTATACAGTTTCATCCCGCTGACATTATCGGGGACGCCCCACAGGGCTCGCTCGGGAGGGTTGGACACGATGCGGGCCGCTTGCGCATCAATCAACTCATAGTGGTAATTCAGTCCTGCCTCGGCAACCTTACCCCTGTAGTGTTCCGCATAAATGTCCTCGATGGCGGCACGCATCACACCGTCGTAGCCCGACACTACCGTATCCTTGAGGCCAAGATAAATATCGCGTTTCTCATCTAGTGCTCGCTGGAAGAACCGGTGCGCCCAAGCCTTTACTTCTTCAAGGCAGTTGGTAGCGAGCATCCAGGGATCGCCTTTTTTCAGAGTTCTACGGTGCAATTCGACTGGATCGCCAGTTTCGCCAACAAACATGACTTTAGCCACGCCGGTAGCGTTGGATAATTCGCTATAACTGAAATCAAGGCCACCGCTGTCCATGGTATCGACTTCAATATCGCGATCGACCCAATCAGGCCGAACGCTCTTCAGGTTTCGAAACTCGATGTCTTCGCGCGTGATATTGCCGCCAATGCCTTTACGGATAGCACCGTTCGGAGACTTGGTGGCTAATTTGTCGAGCTTGTCCTCATTCACTTCAGGGTACTTCGCCAGCAACTCGTCCAGTTGGCTACGATTGACCGTCATCCCCGCATTTTTGATGCCAATGCCATGCTGCTTCAGCGCATCAATGGCGTCAATGACCACCTGACCGTTGCTGGTAAATCGCTTTTCGGCCGACAGGTCAACCTCTACCAGTTCTATTTCCAGGCGAGAGGCTACGAACTGTTCGAGAATCCGTTCAAAGGCAATCTGCGCCATTTCATCGCCGTGAAGAATGACCAACGGTTTTTGAACCTTGATTTTCTCGCCCACTGTATTTGCTCCCAATTCCCAAAAAAGCGACACCATAGACGCTATTGATGAAATCTCCTAGTCGATTTTAGTCTATGCTGCGCTACTCGCTTTCGCATAGGCCTGCGATAATGCCCCGATGAGATCCTTCCTGCCCCTGATTCGCGAAGAATGGCGCCTGCTGCTGTTTGGCTTCGCTATGACCTTTGGATCCAGCCTTGGGCAAACCTACTTCATAGGACTATTCAGTGGCGAGATCCGTGCGGACCTTAACCTCAGCCACGGTGAGTTTGGGGGTCTTTACTCAGGCGCAACGCTTGCCAGTGCTTTGTTACTGCTCTGGTCGGGGTCGCTAATCGATCGTATGGATCTGCGCAACTATGCCTTTCTGGTCACCCTGGGCCTGGCTCTGGGGTGCGCCCTAATGGCTGTCAGCACGGGCCCACTGCTTTTGTTCTTTGCCCTGCTGGCACTGCGGCATTTTGGCCAGGGACTGATGAGCATTGCGGGAGCAACTACCATGGTGCGTTATCTGGACCACCACAAGGGTAAAGCCAATGCCCTGGGTGGAATGGGCTACTCACTTTCTGAAGCAACACTGCCGTCCCTGGTCATTGCCTCAATCGTGATTCTGGATTGGCGGCAATCCTGGGTAGTTTGGGGAGCAGCACTGGCGATCACTCTACCCGCTCTGGCGCATTTCCTGTTAAAAGACCACACCAGCCGTCACCTGCGCTACCTTCGGGACTTACAATCCAACAACGGTACCGGCGTCGTCAGTTCACGGCGCCAATGGACCCGTTCTGAAGTCATTGGCGACCTGAACTTTTATCTGTTCCTGCCGGTGCTTCTGGCCCAACCATTATTATTTACCGGCTTCATGTTTCATCAGGTGCAACTGGTTCAGGAAAAGAACTGGAGCCTGGCAGCATGGGGCGGTCTCTTCCTGTTTTACGCTTTGCTAAATACTCTTTGCAAGCTGTTAGCAGGGCTTTTGGTAGATCGCTACAGCGCCATTAGACTGGCGCCTTTGATCTGTCTGCCAATGGGCGTTGGACTGATCGTTCTGGCAAGTGAGGATCACTTTTTCGGCGCTATCATCTATATGGGTTTGCTGGCAGTTTCGGTAGGCGTTTATTCCACTTTGTCATCGCCTTTTTTCTCCGAGATGTACGGCACTCTTCACCTCGGTTCCATAAAGTCCTTAACCACTGCGGCCATGGTTTTCGCAACAGCCATCGCGCCGGTTGCCATGGGTTGGTTGGTCGACCGCGGAGTAAGCATGGATACAATGGCACTGGGAGGCGCCGGCTATACCGTCATTGCCAGCGCACTGGCCTTCTATGCCCTTTATCGACGTGGGCGCAGCGACTAAAGGTAAACCCAGCGATGCTCGACCAATAGAGTCGATCAGGGTGCCAGTGCTGTTGCCCCGCGCCTGTGGACGTGATGACGGGTGAACTGGTTGCGCCGTAGGCCTGTTTTATTTCTCTGCAAGCAACATATCCTGTGTCTGCCCACACGTCTGTGTAATACAATCGCTGCCTTGATACGTGGCAGCGGGAATATTCATGACCATCCAGAAAACCTACATCGACGCTAACCAATTGTTACTGGACTCCTACGAGCTGGGTCTCATGGTACTGGAAAGCGGCTTTGAGCCTGACTATATCGTGGGTGTCTGGCGCGGCGGCGCCCCTGTCGGTATCGCCATACAGGAGCTACTCAAGTACGGGGGCTTAAATACCGACCATATTGCGATCCGCACATCCCATTACACCGGCATTGAACAGACCAACGAGTCAGTCATCGTGCATGGGTTGCACTACCTGGTCGAAAACGTAAACGCTGATGATAAAGTGCTTATCGTTGACGATGTATTTGATTCTGGCCGCAGTATTCAACAGGTTATCTGGGACCTGGAAAAAAAATGCCGACGCAACAGCCCCACCTTTAAAATTGCCACGCCCTACTTCAAGCCCAGCAATAATAAAACCGAGCTTTCTCCAGATTTTTATCTGCACGAAACCAGCGAATGGCTGGTATTTCCCCATGAACTGGAAGGTTTATCTGCTCAGGAGGTGCGCGACGAAAAACCCGGACTGGGCGAAATTAGAGATCGGATCCTAAAGTATCACCAGGGGTAGCGTTCAGGCGACTTCTGGTAAAGACCAGTCGATCGCTGATCTGCCGCGTTGCTTTAGATACTCGTTGGTCGCCTTGAAATGACCGCAACCAAAAAAACCCCGGTAGGCGCTCAGCGGCGAAGGATGCGGGGCCTTCAGCACGCAGTGGCGATCGGTATCGATGCTGGCGCCCTTGCGCTGCGCATAATTACCCCAAAGCAGAAAGACTACCGCCTCTCGATCATCATTAATGACCTCGATCACCTTATCAGTAAAAGATTCCCAGCCCATGCCTTCATGCGAAGCTGCCTTTCCACACTCAACTGACAGCACACTATTGAGTAACAAAACTCCTTGATCCGCCCAATTAGCCAGGCAGCCATGAGCGGGAACCGGTAAACCTAATTCCGCATTAATTTCCTGATAAATGTTGTTCAACGAAGGGGGAGTTTTGACACCGGGTTTTACCGAAAAGCACAGGCCATGGGCCTGGCCTTCGCCGTGATAGGGATCCTGCCCAACAATGACCACCTTTACACGATCCAGGGGCGTGTGTGAAAAAGCGCTGTAAAACTGGTCTTCCGCGGGAAAAACAGTCTTCCCCAACTCTTTTTCCGAGTTTATGAACGTCGCCAATTGTCGCATATAGGCTTTATCAAACTCCGGCGCGAGTCGCGCCCGCCAGCCAGGCTCAAGCTGTTCAATGCCTGAGTCCACATTAGTCACAAGCTGCAACCAGGAAAACCTGGTCGACGAAGGCAAGCTCCTCTGCCACTCGAACCGCTTCGCGAGCACCCAACTGTACAGTCGCGATTAGCTTGCTGCGCTCGACTTTGGCAGCAGCAGTGTTTTGGGGTGCGGCCAATGGAGACGCGTTAAAAGCTGCAACGCGCTGCGCACCAGGAGCATTGCCATAGAGCGTATTGCGCATACGGGGTCGCCTGTCGGCGCTGCGAATCTGGGCCTCCATTCTGGCCGGCGGCCACTCCTGGCCATGATCAGAACCGGCAGCGCGAGTAATGCTTTCATTCATGAGAGTGCCGCCGAGGTCATTGCAGCCCGCCTGCAAACAGGCCTGCACCCCGGGTTCACCCATCTTTACCCAGGACGTCTGAATGTTGTCTATCCAACCGTGAAAAACCAGACGGGCAACCGCATGCATCAACACCGCTTCACGAAAAGTAGGGCCACGACGGGCATTACCCTTGAGATACATGGGAGCTTCCATGTGGACAAAAGGCAACGGCACGAACTCGGTAAAACCACCGGTGCGTTGCTGTAGCGCCCTCAGCTGCAACAGATGATGCGCCCAGTGCCGGGGCTTTTCGATATGTCCGTACATGATGGTTGCTGTCGTTCGCAAACCGATGCTATGGGCGGTTTCCATCACTTCCAGCCACTGCTGACTGTTTAATTTATCGGGACAAAGGCGAGCTCTCACCTCATCGTGCAGGATTTCCGCTGCCGTGCCCGGAAGTGTATTGAGGCCAGCGGCCTTCAATTGACGCAGGAAAGTCTCTACATCAAGCCCCAGCGTCTCTGCCCCCTGTAATACCTCCAGTGGCGAAAATGCGTGAATATGCATATCTGGCGTCGCGGTGCGTACAGTGCGCAGAATATCCAGATAGGTCTGGCCCGTGTAATCCGGGTGAATGCCACCCTGCATACAAACCTCAGTTGCGCCACGAGCCCACGCCTCGCGACAGCGCCGTGCAATTTCATCGCCACTGATATCGTAGGGTTTGCCCCGCAGGTTTTCACTGGCTTTGCCTTTAGAAAAGGCACAGAACTGACATTTGAAGTAGCAAACGTTGGTGTAGTTAATATTACGATTAACGACATAACTGACCCGGTCAGCGGCTACGGTTTCTCGCAATTCATTAGCTGCACTCACCAAAAAAGAAAAGTCACGACCCCTGGCCTCAAATAAGCGAACTACCTCTGACTCATCAAGTTCAGCCATGTTCCTGCAGCGTTCAACAATACTTCGCAACTGTGGATCTACATCACGGCCCTGCGGTGCAGCCGTGCTTAACATCAACTGCGTCTCTACCGCTGGCACTGGGCGTTCCTCCCCCGGTACCCAGTCGTCCCGACGCGCAAAGCCCATACTGTCACTTTGATCAAGCACCGCAGCATACAGCGCTTTATCCAGCCAGCGCTCCGGCGCTTGCGCGTAGGCGGGGTAAATCGTCAGCCGCTGATCCAGAAACTTACCCGCTGAAGCCGTTTCACGGGCAAGATTGTCCAGGTGTGGCCACGGCGCCTCAGGATTGACATGATCAGGCGTCAACGGGGAGACACCGCCCCAATCATTAATGCCAGCTGCCACCAGCTGCGGTAATACACCCGGACTCAGGTTGGGAGGCGCCTGAATACTCATTTCAGGGCCAAAAACCAACCGAGCCACAGCAATAGTCCACAGCATGTCCTCGAGATTGGGTTCGGGAGCGTTGGCCATCAGGGTGCCGGGTTTAGCACGGAAGTTCTGCACAATCACTTCCTGCAAGTGACCATGGCGAAGATGAACGTCCCGCAAAGACAGCATCGACTCCACACGTTCCCGCCGTGTTTCACCGATTCCAATCAAAATACCCGAGGTAAAGGGCACCGCAGCCTGTCCCGCCAACTCCAGAGTCTCAAGTCGAACGTCTGGATTTTTGTCAGGAGAACCGTAATGAGGCATGCCCTTCTCACACAGCCGAGGCGATGCCGACTCCAGCATGATTCCCATTGAAGCGCTGACTTCGCGCAGCGAGGCTATTTCTTCGGCGGTCATACACCCGGCGTTGATATGGGGTAGCAAGCCGGTTTCTGCCAATACCCGACCGGCTACCTCTTTCACATAATCGAGCGTTGACTCATAGCCCATTTCCGCCAGCGCTTTGCGAGCGATGTTGTAGCGTAGCTCAGGCTTTTCACCCAGGGTAAACAAAGCCTCCTGACAGCCCATTGCCGCACCCTCGCGGCATAGCGCGAGCACTTCTTCAACGGGCATAAACGGCTGGTCAATCTTCTTTGGGGTCTGGGCAAAAGTGCAGTAATGGCAAACATCGCGGCACAGTTTGGTCAGCGGAATAAACACCTTGCGTGAATAGGTGATGGTGTTGCCGTGGCCTCTGTCTCGCAGCGCACCAGCGAGCTGCGCCAATTCAGCGGTGTCAGTTACGGTAGCCAGTGACAGAGCTTCAGATCGGTCCGGCAGTTCGCCACCCACTAGTTTCTCTTTCAGTGCCTGCCATTTATCCGCGCTGGGGGGCATGACTGTCGCAGCCAGTTTAGATTCCTGCAAATAGGCGCGCGTGTGTGTCCCCGCATTAGCTTCACCCAGCAGTTGCACCAAATCCATTGGATCGTCGATGTCCAGGGCAATACCAGGTTGCTTGATCACTGCCACAGGCAGGCCTGCTTTTTCCGCCCAGGCGTGGTGCAGGTCACAGCTGCCTTCGCCGAAGTGGAACTGTGGCATGTCATTGACAGCAAACGCCAACAGGTTAGTGCCAACGCCATCATGATCCGTGCCAATAACCAGCCCACCGCGAGCTTTTAACGTGGCCAACACATTGCTCAAGTCATCAGAGCCCAGCGTGGGAATGTCGCCGTGCAGCACCAACAGGCGCTCTGCTCCAGTGCGCGCCAGTTGACTGGCCGCTGCGTCGATCACCGCATTGAGCCCACTCACCTGTAACTCGCCCTCGGCAATAAAGCCAACGCCAAAGGCTTCGGCAATCGCCTGAACTTGCGAATCCTCCGACACCAGGCTAATCGCCTCTACTTGTGGATGTCGACACAGCACCTGCAACACGTCTCGCACCATGGCGGCCACCAGCGCTGAACGTTCTGCTGGCAGCAATACACCGGCGAGGCGGCTTTTTGCCTCTCCAAGCGTTTTTAAAGGCACCAACGCATGTACTGAGGTCACGTCGTCTCCAAAGCCAGGCAGGTTTGCGCCAGCTGAATTTTATCTTCTAGAGTTTTCATTACGGTTGGTGCGATATGCACTCTCATTCCCAATGCACTGATTTCTGGCGCCAGTGTAGCGTCACTTTGGTCAATCAGGAAGTCATCCACAAGGCCGGGATACTTGTCCGCGTAATGCTTGGCTACGCCCAATGCAGTAACCGGCACTGACAGCTCAGTCATCATTTTTGCCGCAGGGCCCTTGATGGCCTGTCCAGCCACAATCGGTGAGACCATAGTCACCCCAGCGCTCGAGTCTCTGAGTGCGTGCCATATGCCAGATACTTGCAAAATAGGGTCGATGCTGACAAACGGATTGGAGGGGCAAACAATGATGTGGCTAAACTGGTTTGTTGCCAATAATTCCATCACTTGGGCATTCGCCTGCGCCTGCTCTAACCCTTCAAAGCTGAACCCGGTTACCGCCGGCTCGCATTGGCGGCGCACAAAATAGTGCTGGAAAGGCAAGTGCCCTTCATCGCTGTGCACGGTAGTGCGAACAGCCTGATTTGACATCGGGTGAATGTGACTGCTGATTTGCATGCGCCGCGCTAACTCCTGGGTGACGGCGGCCAGGTCTGCACCGCCGGCCAAGCGCTCTGTGCGCCATAAATGCGTAGCGATATCCCGATCACCCAGTCGAAACCAGGTGTCACCGCCCAGTGCCTCAAGTGCTTCCATGGTGTTCCAGCTTTCGCCTTCGAGGCCCCAGCCGAGGGTTTGATTGGAGCGACCGGATAGGGTGTAAAGCAAGGTGTCTATGTCAGGGCTGATAGAGAGGCCCAAATGTTCAAAGTCATCGCCAGTATTAGCCAGCACATGCAGGTCGCCAGGGGGTAGCACACGGTCTAGTCCCAGCGACAACTTGGCGCCGCCAACACCCCCCGAGAGTGCAAGCACACAGCCCGATTGCGCCGTCATCAGCGAAACATATCCATGCTACGCTCACGCAACAAAGACGTCGATCCGCCATCAAACTCCGGGAACTCGGCCCCACGGACCAGTACCACAGGGCATGCTTCCGCAGCTTGCCCCATCACCAGAGACGCCGCGGCTGCAAGCTCGTCCGCCACCGCAGGCTCCGTTACTTCCAACACATTGCCGAATATGTCCCGTTCGCCTACCTGATTGAACAAGGGGTTCAACCCGGCAGTACCAATAGCGATACCGACCGTGCCATTGCGCCAGGCGCGACCGGCACTGTCATTGATAATAATTTGCGGGGTCACACCGGTGCGTGTACCCAGCGCCCGACGCAGCTCAGCCGCAGATTTATCGGGGTCTTGAGGCAGCAGTAACACCCGTGGATCTTGTTGATCGATACTGATGTTGGATTTATCAATACCGGCATTAGCGTGAACATAGCCATTGCGATGTTCAACAATGACCACTCCCGGTCGCACCCGCAATACCTCTCTGCTCTCTCGTAAAATCAGCTCCGCCTGTCGCGGATCCTTGTTCGCCTGACTGGCAAGTTCCAACGCTGCCGCCGAGGGCTCCACTTCTGACAATCGCGCGTAGCAGTCCTCCGCCTTGGAAACGATTTTCTGGGCAAGCACTAAAATGTCACCCGGGGTCAGGTCCAGGGCGTTATGTGCCAACGAGGTGCAGATCAGCTGAGCGAGATCGTCCCCGGGTTCCACCAGGGGAAAATCTACCAGCGGAATCAGTTGCAGCGAGCCTGCCATCGAAACGTGCCTAGTCGTGGTCCAGGCCGGTAATTCGAATACCTGCGTGGCAGCTGTATTGTTTATTGATCACGATCAGTACCGAGGTCAGTGCCTCCGCCGCGGCTGCGTTGTTGATCATGCCAGCGTGAAAACCGCGCATACCAGCGGCTTCTATTAAGGTGATAACCTGCTCACGGGCGGCCTTCTTGTTGCCACAAACCAGTACGTCACAATCCAAACCACTGCCTTCCTGCAGATGAGCCGCTGCGACGTTTTGGAACGCTGACACTACAGCCACCTCTTCACCGAGCAAATCCTGGGCAATTTGACCTGCGCTGCCACCTTCGGGCAGCTGAACCCTGGCTACCTTGGGCGGCACCAGAGGAACGGTTACATCAATCAGGATCTTTCCCTGCAAAGCCGGTTTGACCAGTTCCAGCGTGCTGGCTTGGTGACTAAACGGGACGGTAATCGCAACGATGTCAGCGGCTTGGGCAGCAGCCAGGTTTTCCATGGCTTGCACACTGATTTCGCCGACGCCTCGCTCTGCCATTACTTCCCGCAGGTCGGCCACTGCCGCCTCAGCCTTCTCCTGAGTTCGCGAACCAATTAAAACCTGGTAGCCAGCCTGAGCCCAGCGACGGGCAAGGCCAGTGCCAAGGTCTCCAGTTCCGCCTAAAATAGCCAATACGGGTAGTGTTTCTGTTGTCATGATGTGTGTCCTGATAGGGGTAATAGAAAGGAGTACAGCAGTTGCTACCAACTCCACTTAGTCTCTTCTACGCAGAAAGGGCTCAGTCCGCTCAGTTCCCAGCCCCCTTTTGTTCAGTTAGGATTGGCGGCGCCGCAGGCATCTTATGTAAATCACTTGTTGATCACAAGCACCCAGGGCTTGTCAGCCAGAGGAGTTAAAAGATATGGACAGTACCGCTAAGCTATTAAACCCAAATCCCATGGATTTTGAGGGTAAGGCCATCATTGTCACTGGGGGCGGCAAAGGTATTGGCCGAGGTATTAGCGAGCGCTTCCTCGCAGCCGGGGCCAAGGTGCTGATCTGCGGGCGTTCAGAGCCAGAAAGCCTGCCCAGCGCCGGCGGCAGGCAGGCACTGTTCATCGCCTGCGACGTGAAAAATTTTGAACAGATTGAGGCCTGCGTCGACTATGCCGTCGCACAATTTGGTCGTCTGGATGTGCTGGTCAACAATGCTGGCGGTGCCCCCCATGCTGATGCCGCCGAGGTATCTCCTCGCTTCTCCGAATCCATTATCCGGCTGAATCTGATCGCACCGCTGAACTTCAGCCAGGCTGCCAACCGTATCATGCAGACTCAGGAAAGCGGTGGCAGTATTATCAATATCGCCAGCGTTAGCACCCTGCGCCCATCTCCGGGGACCGCTGCCTACGGCGCCGCCAAAGCCGGCCTGGTTAACCTTGGAAGTTCACTGGCCGTCGAATGGGCGCCCAAAGTCAGGGTGAACGCGATCATTGTGGGCCTCACTCGCACCGAGCAATCCCATCTCCACTACGGGGATGAGCATGGTATTGCGGCAGTGGAAGCCACCATCCCTATGGGTCGAATGGCGGTTCCTGAAGACATCGGCGACGCCTGTCTGTTTTTGGCTTCATCACTCGCGTCTTATGTCAGCGGCACCAGTTTTGCGGTGCACGGCGGCGGTGAGAAACCCGCGTTCCTGGACGCGGCAAGCCCAGATCAGTAAACAACTGGCGGCTCCTGTTATACTTGCGCCATCAAGTCAGGCAATGAAGTGGATCCGCTGAAGTGAACAAACTGCTGCACCCCCTCTACGGCTATCCTACGGCCGCCTGGGAGTTATTAAACGCGGTTGGTCTATGCGCCCGGCTCATAGGCACTGATCACCAGCCGGACGCCGGTCTGGTTATCCCAAAGGATTTTTTTGGCGTTAACGTAGCACCCAGTGAAGACCCAGCCTGTGATGACTACGTTATCGATCGCCTGCAGGAGTTGGACATTCGTCAGGTGCGCATGGACTTCAGTTACGGCAGTGCTGAGGGACCTGCCCATCGATTGCTGGAACGACTACTGGCAGCAGATGTGGAAATCATGTTGGACTTGTTGCCACCGATCGCCCAGGCCCAAATCCTGTTCGAAGATGTGACCGCGCAGCAGCGCTGGCGAGATTTTCTGGAGGACTGTTTCGGTGCCTACCAGGGCAGGGTCAGCCTGTTTGAAATTGGCAATACACCAAACCGAGGGAAATGGTCCGGATTATCCTCTCAAGGTTTTTTGCTGGCCAACATCCTCGGTCAAGAGGTCGCTACAAACTTCGACATACGCTTGGTTGGCCCTAACGTTTCGGACTTTGAACCTCTCTACAATGCCACCTACCTGGGCATGTTTCGACGTCTGGGCGTCACCCCCGATATTCACAGCGACAACCTTTTCGTTGAGCGAGTGGTCGAACCCGAGGCCTTTGACCACCGCGTGCTGGGTGCAATGGCACGGGAGCCGTTAAAGCTCAACCTGATCAAAAAGGCACGCATTCTAAAAGCTATTGGCGCTCGAACAGGCACCAATGAGTTGATGTGCACTTACACCTGCTGGACGATCAAAAGACTGCAACGTCGTGCTGCCTGGCCTGAACAAAAGAGAACAGATTACCTGGTCCGCTACCTGGCCCTGGCCGCCGCCAGCAACGCCCTGTCTCGGGTCTACTGGGGACCGTTGATCTGCTCCCGGGATGGCCTGATCGATGATGGCGCGAACGACTATCCGATGATTGACCAAGTCAGTTTCTACGAGAAAGTAAAAGGAAATCCTGAGAACTTTGCACCGACACTCGCTTTTCACGCCATGGCCTATATCGCAAAGCGTCTGGCGGGGGCTCACTGCCTCAGTGCAGAGCACGACCCGGACGGCGCCAGCATGTTTCAGTACAGCGACAAAACCGGACGACACTTCATGCTGGCATGGACCCGGGACGGTCAGGTTAAACCCCTGGACGCAGTGTTGACTCAAGGTGTCTTGGACCAAGCTATATTTCGCGATGCTACAGGACAGGAGCTAGCCAACCCACTGGTCATCAACGAGCACCCCATGGTCATCGAACTGCAGGGTCCTTGTCAGACGCAGGCAAACAATAAATCGCAGATCCTGTCGATCGACCAGGTTGTCCACCTCTCCTCGCCCCAATGGCAGTCGATCGGTTATAGCGATCTCCACTGGCACGGCGCACACATGTTGAGAGCCGAATCCCGAGAGCAGGATTTGGTTCTGGCCCAGCAGCTGCATCCGGGCAAACTAGAACAGCTAGAAGCAACCCAGGTACTCCGGGACGCCCGCAATCGACTCTGGAATGTTGCTGATCCCCGTGGGATTTGCGAGCAGGTCACAGTCAAGCTCAACCGCGTTAAGGGTATTAAGCACTTCACCTACCGCTTCTACCCCAGCAAAGGCCGTCGCCACTGGAATAACGCTTGCGATATGTTGCGTAAAGGCGTGGCAACCCCCCTTCCAATTGCGTTTTTCGAAGCCCGGCAACAACCTGGAATTCGTGATTCCTGGTATCTGTGCCAGTTCGTACCCGGTGCATTTTCTGCCCGCGATGTGTATGCCTCCATCAACCGGGGTGAGGCCGAATTCGAGGGCTTGGACAAAGAAGCCTGGTTCAGGTTGATTAGCGGGTTTGTATGCAGCATGCATAACAAACAAATCATTCACCGGGATCTGTCCTCAGGTAATTTACTGCTAGTAAAAGATCAGCAGGGCAATGTTTGTCCCATGGCGATAGATATCGGTCGAGTTCGCGCATGGTCAGGCCCCGGCTCTAAAGTTCAAACACGTCACCGCATGCTGGACTTGATTAGAATTGCTTACAAACTCAATTGGAATGATCGTCAACGCTTTATCAAGCACTATGAGAATCATCTGGGCAAGTCACTGTCAGCGCTGTGGCGCGTACCCTTTTGGTATTATGACTGCAAACAGACGGTTAAAAAGGCACTCAAGGGCAAACGTCGCCAGAAGCCAGCCAAACGCTAACCCATCCGGGGCGGTTTGAGGCAACTTGGTTAAAGGTTATACTCGCACCTTTGTCCACTCAATCATTTAGGAACACGATGCCCGGCACCCAGTCAGAAGCGTTCCAACACCAGGCAAACCTGGAGTTGGATGGAGGAGCCAGGCTGGCCGGTAAGCTGGGTACTAACCCCGAAGGTACGCTGCAATTAACTGAGGTTACTCTGTTAGCAGGCACCAGCGATGGTGGTAAGGTCAGTCTGCGTGCTGGCATGAAGGCGCAACTCTCGCTGCCCGACGATGACAGTGTAGAGAGTGTGGAAGCGCGCATTGACGGTGTTGCCGGTGGTGTGCTGTCGCTGACTCCCCTGTATCTCGATAAAGAGTCGGCGGAACGATACATACAATCCCTGACTGGCCAGCCAGCTACAATACCCGGGAAACCTGACACTCCCGCCATCACCGGATCCACGGCTGAAAACTCTCGCCTGCTTAAGCAATTCCACAGCGACGCTATTAAACAACTAGCCCGTTATTTCCCCGGCGCTCTCGATGATATGTTGGAAGAGCTATTGGCCCTGTCCAGTCGGATAAAACCGGACGAGAATGGCCGCAACCGAATCTACGACGCCGCAATACTTGTCCGTAGGCGCAAAAACGAAATCTGTAATATCGTTTTTAGCAAGGTCGAAGAGTATTTCCAGCAATTGGTGCCCGGCGAAGACGAAAACGAGGATGAATACTGGCAGCAGGACATCGTCAGTCTCGATGAGATAGGACTGGTGGATCTGTATGAATATGAGGGCCAACTCGCCCTGGATCGTATGGTTGCGCTGGCAGAAGAGCTACACCGGGTCGCGCTCGAATCCCTGGTTGTTCGTTTAGCCAGTCTCATCGACGAAGACCCTTTTGATGTCCGCTTACCAATTCACGCCAGACAGTTGAGCCGCGCGTTCCAGCAATCGATGGAAACCGTTGGTGTCTCCCTGGAGGCAGCACCTGTAGTGCTGGAATACTATTCTCAGCACGTGATCCGTCCACTGGATGGCTATTACCAACCGCTCAACGCTTACCTGGCCCGCAATGGCGTAAAGCCAAATGTGGAACAACAGGTGCTCGACTCGGGAAGCTTGCTGCAACGCAAGACAAGAAAACCCCGCCGACCGTCTTGGGAAAAAACGCCGGCCGCACAAACTACCGGAGATAGCGAATTTCTCAGTGAGGCTGCAGCCGCCCTGGGCAACGTCCAAACCAGCGCAGTCAACTCCGCGGATCGCGACCTTGCGATGGACAGCGGATCCCAAAACCTCTACCAGTCAGTGGTCGATGCCCTGAACTTCCGACGTGAGGTAGAAGGCAGATTCGATGGCGCCACAGTAGATGCCAGCACTCCCATGAGTGGCACCTGGGACGGCAGCACCGTGCCCAGTTCAAAAATCGATCAACAGTCCCTTGCCGACGCCAACACTATTGCCCAGGCACTGCGCATTCTGCAAGGCGACAACGCGGTGCACCTGGCCATGCAGGGGGAGAGCTCGCTCAGGGAATACCTGGCCGAACACAAAGAGCAATTGACCGGGATTAGAGAAACCAGCGGACTCACCGCTGCAAGTCTCAACCAACTGGACCTGGTTGACAATTTGTTTGGCACCATCAAATCTCAGGTAGACGTAACCCCTGAATTAAAGCCGGCGCTGGCAAACCTGCAAATTCCTCTGGCTCGCCTGGCCCTGCTGGATTCTCGCTTTTTTCTAAACGACGAACACTCCGCCAGAGCCGTAGTGGACAAACTCTCTGGTCTCGCCACCAGCGCAAACTTCCCTAACCGGGCGCTGGAGGACCGCATCAAACAAGTCGTCGATGATATTGTCCAGGACTATGAGACCGACGCTTCAGTATTTGATCGGGCTCTGCAGAACATTGAAAAACTCAACGAACAGCAAGAGCGCGCGCTTTCTCGCAATATTGAGCGGGTAGTTCGCATTCAGGAGGGCCAGGAAAAACTACAACAAGCGCGGCGGGCGGTTGCCAGTGTCATCAATGAGCGCATTCGTCCCCCTGCAGCGCCGCGCGTATTGCTTGACCTGGTGGAGTCCGGATGGCGCGATTTAATGGTCCTCACCCACGTCAAAGAAGGGCCGCAGAGCAGCACCTGGTCTGATCAGATCAATACTCTGGACCAGTTAGCGAGCTGGCTAAATGACAAACAGTCGGGCGAACTCAGTGATGACATGCTGATGCAACTGGGCTTGGAGGCTGAAACACTAATCGATATGGTGGAGCAGCAGATTGTGCTGGCACTGCCCACCAGCGTCGATCACCAGGATGTGCTGACGGAGTTACGCGAAATCCTGGCTGGAAACCTGGCCATAGACTCCACGGAAGTCAGCGAAAACATTAGCGACAGCGCAGAGTCCGCAAAGGCATTCCGCGCCAAGGTAGATGATCTTCCGCGTCTGCGGCGGTGGGTACGCAGAGTCGAGCAACTGGATAATAATGTCTGGCTGACCTACCGTGATAAAGACGGGCAAAAAAAGCGCATGCAACTGGCATGGACCAGTCCAGCCAAGGACCGCTATATTTTTGTTAACGAGCGTGGTCAGAAAATTGCAGACCTGAACGCCGTGCAGTTGGCTCGCAAGCTGAGTCGAGGTGTACAGCCATCTGCGCCAGCCGACAAGCTCTCGGTGATTGACCAAAGCATGTACCAAACTCTGGAGCACGTGCAAAAAAACCTCAGCTTCTCACGCAACCACGACAGCCTCACCAAACTGATTAATCGGGAAACCTTTCTCGGTCAGATGGGCCAGGCACTGCGTCATGCGCAGCTAAAAAACTCCCGGCATGCTGTGCTGTATATCGACATCGACCAATTCAAACTGGTCAATGAAATTTACGACGAAGTTAGTGGAGACGCAGTGCTGCTTGAGTTTAGTCGACTGCTGGCCCAGCTACACGGGAAAAAATCTTCTTCAGCTCGCATTGAAAACGACCAGTTCGCCGTACTATTACTTGATCGCGAACTAGATCAGGCGATGCAATTGGCAGAGAGGGTTCGGCAGAATATCGAAGCGGGCAGCATTGAACTGGATGGGGAAAGTGTCTCCTTTACCGTTTCTATCGGTGTTGCTCCAATCCTGGAATACAGCCCGTCGGTGGATCAGGTGCTGGAGTCCGCTCGCACATCCATGGAAATTGCCAAGGAGCAGGGCCGTAACCGGGTTCAGCGTTACGAAGAAGACCAGGCTCTGGCGACCAGTTTCAACAACGACAAATCCAAAACAAAGCAAGACCTTGAGCAGGCGCTTGCCACTGACCGCTTTGTACTTCGAGCCCAGCCCATCATGCAAGTCTCTGTTGAAGGTAAACAACCGACGGGGCGCCATTACGAACTACTACTGGGTCTTGCCAATCCTGACGGTAGTCTTGCCTCGCCAGAGGAATTCATTCAAAGCGCAGAGCGCTATGGTTTTATGAACCTGGTGGATCGTTGGGTGGTGCAAGAGGCGTTTCGCTGGGTCAGTCAGTTAATGGATGAGGAAAAGGAAGTGCCCAACCTGGCTATTAACTTGTCGGGTGGCAGTGTGACTGATGATGACTTCATGGAATACCTGCTGGAACAAATTTCAGAGTTTGGCGTGGGCACCAGTCACATTTGTTTTGAAATCACAGAAACTGGCACCATCTCCAACCTGGTCAAGGCAGCGGACTTTGTGCGCGCCTTCCGCAACATCGGTTGTAAATTTTCCATTGACGACTTTGGGACAGGACTGGCAAGCCACAACTACTTGCGCGAGTTGCCCGTTGATTACGTGAAAATCGATGGCACCTTTGTCACCGGTATTCACAAAAACAGAGCGGACTACGCCATGGCTCGCTCTATTAACGACCTGGCCCACTTCCTGGGCCAAGAAACCATCGCCGAGTCGGTTGAAAATGATCAAATTATCGAGAAGCTGCATGAGATCGGTGTGGACTACCTGCAGGGCTGGGGAGTGGGTATGCCCAAACTACTGACAGAGGTCACCGAGGACCTCTCGAATATACAAAAGTAATTTATTCAATGACAGCGGGATCACCAGACCTCAGCTACGACGATCTACTGGGCCTAATCTACGAGGGTCCACTTGAGGATCGTCCTTGGCAAAGCGCCCTGCCCCAACTGCGAAAAATGCTGGATGCTCAGGTAGCGTCATTGGTTGTGCGTCCACCTTCGGATGAGGATCAAGGCGCAATACTCAATAGCGTGCGCCCGGAGCCAGGCGATACTGATGACACGCTCGCCGACCCCAATGCCTGGCAGGCCGCCTCCTATCAAGAGGAGTTCTTTTCGCTTGATCCCTTCGTAAACCTGCCGCTGGATAAGGTGGTAGCTCTCGAAGACGTACTATCTGATAAAGAGCTTGAAGAATCTGATTATTACCGTCATTACCTCCAGCCGGTAGGCCTGTTCCACATACTGGGCGTCGATACTGCAGAGCCAGGCGGTATGCTGGCGCGCTTGCGATTTTCCCGGCGCAGTGATGAGCCTCGCTTCAACGCCGAGGAGCGCCGCCTGTTGGAGCACATTGCCCCACACTTACGACGCGCCATACAAATTTACGCGACGATCAGTCGCAGAACTTCGGAGCGGGATATTTACGCCGGTGCAGTCTCTCAATTGGCAGTGGCGAGCATTATCCTGGATGAGCAGGCTCGGGTACTCAGTGCCAACCCGGTAGCCCAGGTATTATTGGAACAGGGAGATGGTTTGAGCCTGAAAGGCCAATGGCTGCATATCGAAGGCAGGGACATCAATAAAGAACTGCAGCAAGCAGTGGCCAACATTATCCGTGCCCAACACCAGGGTGAGCCCTCTGTAGTGAGGGCCCTGAGAGTTCCCCGTTCATCGGGACGCTCTGACCTGGGGCTGGTGGTCCGCCCCGTTCCCGTATCCAAGTGGAGCGAGGGTCAATCAAGCCCCAGTGCGGCCATTTTCATATCCGACCCGGATCTACACGAATCCGCCTCTCGCCAGACGCTGGCGGAGTTATTCGAACTGACCCCCGCAGAGGCTAATCTGGCCATTCTGTTGGCACGAGGCTTGAGCCTGGCAGAGGTCTCAGACACACAGAATGTCTCGCAACACACCGCCAGGGCTCAGCTAAAATCTATCTTCGCCAAAACTGGGGTCTCTCGCCAAGCCGAACTAGTGCGCCTGGTCATCAAAAGTGTTGCCTCACTGGGCTAGGCCCCGCCACCGTAACCGTAACCGTAACCGTAACCAGCGATTTCAACACACTGTGGAAGGCTCCGTTGATTCAGATCAACGTCCGGCAGTGCCGATACTGTTATCGTCACTGTCAATATATTCGAGAGCTTTATCCCCCGATGAACACCGTGCACTCCGACCTTGTCGCTTCTACCGCCGTAGCCACAAGACATCAGGCCGACATGAATCTGGCTAAAAAATATGCCAGCCAAGGCCCTCGTTATACTTCCTACCCCACCGCTCCCCAGTTTCGCCGGGACTTCCCGATGCAACAGTACCGAGACTGGCAAAACAGCGATGGTGATCATAAACGTGCACCACTGTCGCTTTACCTGCACGTGCCGTTTTGCAGCGATATCTGCTACTACTGTGCCTGCAATAAAATCGTAACGCGTAAAAAAAATGTCGCCCAGCAGTACCTGAAAAGTCTACAGCATGAAATTATTTTGCAGTCTGAGCTGGTTGGCGATCAGCGACCCATCACCCAGATGCACTGGGGTGGCGGCACGCCCACTTACCTGGATCACGCCCAAATCACTGAGCTGATGCACCTGTTGGCGAGCCACTTTCGCCTTCTGGACAAGGGGTACCGCGAGTACTCTATTGAAATTGATCCAAGAACTGTTGAGAACAGCACCATCGCGTTGCTAAAAGGCGTCGGCTTTAACCGAATCAGCCTTGGCATCCAGGACTTTGATCCGCTGGTGCAAAAAGCGGTCAACCGAGTTCAGTCCTACCCACAAATTGCGTCACTGGTCGATTGCATTCGCGCTCACAATTTTCGATCTTTGAGTTTTGACCTGATCTATGGGCTGCCACACCAGGACCGCCATACCATGACTGAAACGCTAGGCAAGGTCATTTCTCTGCGCCCGGATCGCATAGCCTGCTATAACTATGCTCACTTGCCGGAACGCTTCAGCAGCCAGCGAGCCATCGATCGGTTAAGTCTGCCAGAACCAAACGAAAAGCTGCTGCTGCATGAAATCATCAGCCACACTCTGCAGGATGCTGGCTACCTTCATATTGGGATGGACCACTATGTAATGCCGCAAGATGAGTTGGCCGTTGCCCAGGGAGAGGGACGTTTGCAGCGCAACTTCCAGGGCTACTCCCTCCACATGGCCGATGACTTATTGGGGCTTGGAGTTTCCTCTATCAGCCAGATTGGCGATTTCTACCTCCAAAACGAGCGCGAACTGGACGCTTACTACCAATTACTGGATGCAGGCGCGCTGCCTGTGACCCGGGGTTGCCGGGTCAACGATGATGACAAGTTACGTCGACACATCATCATGACACTGATATCAGAGCTGAAACTGGATATCAGTGATTGCAACCGCCAATTCGGTATCGACTTTAGTGACATGTTCCAGCGGCAGCTGGATCAACTGGCGCCAATGGTCGCCGATCAATTACTGGAGATTTCGGAAAACACGATCAGTGTGACCAAGCGCGGGAGACCCTTCTTGCGAAATATATGTATGCTTTTTGACGCATATTTGGGCGCCCATAAAGGTGATGAATCTGCGCCTAAGTTCTCAGCAACTGTATGAATTTGGCACAGAAATCGAATTACAGAATGATGGAAAAATCGTCTATAATCTCGAAGCATTGCAAGGAGAAGCAAATGACGATTCATCTCACACAGGCTCAGGATACTGCCTCCAACCCCTGCACTCATGACTATCAGGTTAATTGCGGGAACTGTCGCCTAAACAGCATCTGCCTACCCCTGGCATTAGAGAGCGATGATATCCAGCAGCTGGACGACATCATCCAGCGAAGCAAACCCTTGCAAAGGCACCAGCATCTGTACCGGGAAAGTGACGATTTTCAATCGGTGTACGCCGTCCGCTCTGGAACTATTAAGGCCTACAAGACGACAGACGATGGTCAAGAACAGGTCACCGGTTTTTATTTTCCAGGGGAGATACTTGGCATGGACGGCATTAGCAACAATGCGCACGCGTCCTCTGCCAAAGCGCTGGAGACCGCTGCCGTTTGCGAGATTCCCTTCGCTTCACTCGAAAAACTCAGCACCCTGATGCCCAACCTGCAGCGCCACTTTTTCAAACTTCTGAGCCGCGAAATCACCGAAGATCAACAATTGATCACGCTGCTGAGTAAAAATTCTGCAGATGAGCGCGTTGCTGCACTCATGCTTAGTATCTCGGGCCGCAACGCCCGGCGCAAACTCAGCGCCACCCAGTTTCGCTTACCTATGTCCCGAGTCGACATAGGTAACTATCTCGGGTTAACCGTTGAAACGGTCTCCCGGGTCTTTAGCCGAATGCAAAAAATGGATGTTTTACGCGTAGACAATAAAGAAATTGAAATCCTGAATCCTCAGGGTTTAAAGGACATGGCAAATCTTGGCAGCTAAAGGCAGGCTCGCCATTAACGCACGCCTTAAACATTCACTTACATTAATTTCTTCAGGCCAACGTACATCAAAGCGAATTGACCTGCTCAAACTGAAATGTCATTGCGGTGCCACCAGTCAATGCGACGGCTGCAGCCAGCGTTAGTGCGTTCTTCATGAATTGCTCCTGTCTATGGGTCTCGATCAGGGGCCGTTATGTATTCCCTCATCAATTACGGTAATGATAAGGGGAGCTCGTTCTACCTGCGTTGATGTCAATCAAGAGTTCAGAAACCAACGACCGACAGCATCGAGAGTCATGGCAGAGCGGTCTATTCCCACGGATGATCCAGCGTACGGCCGCAGCCTTGATAATTACGGTCATTAAGTTGAACTTGCACATTGTAAGGAAACTGGTCGCCCTTCATCGTATCGATACACGCGCTCTCAATGACGGTGACATTAATGCTGTTGTCATCGTCTTGAGACAAATAATGCAATTGCTCGCGATCTTCAGTGGTATGGACATTGCTGAACATGATTTTAGTCGCACCGTAATCTCCGACAAAAAGCAGGTGCTGATCACCGCGCACCTCCAAATGCCACCCTGGCTCATTGCCTACCGCACGAAAATCCACACCGCGCCGTCTGGCATCTTCCCAGGGCGCGCGGACATGATTGATCTGGCAATTTGCATAGCGGACTCCCGCTGCGCTAAAAATCACCTGGTCTCCCTTCGACCAGAAGACGACATCACCCTCCTGGTATTTTGTGCCTGAGGCGGCACGCACCTGTGACAGAATCAGGTAGCGATCCTCAAACCACAAGGCCATTTCTCCTGGCCCTACCCTGGTAATGAATTCTGCATCGTCGCACTCATACACCATTGTCTTGGCCGTGGGGCGGGCATCGGGCTGAAAATCGTCAATTGCACTTGCTGTCACAGCCGGGTCTGTTCCTGTCGCACAGGCCGCTATGGAGATGGCCAGAAGCAGTAGCAAAGTTCTTTTCATGGTTTCAATCCCTCCAGATGGACTCTATGCCTAAGGTGTGCTCAACGAACACCAGCTAAAGGCATGGGTGAAAAAGCCACTAATTATGCATAGCAGCGACAAATCGGACGCTGACAAACATAATCAGCCCGCAGGCTCCATCGCCGCGAGAAACTCGAGATAATAAGCCTGCACCTCCAGGGGTGACTCGACCTGAGGGTAATGCCCGATCGCAGGCAAGCGTCTTATAAAGTGTTCACCACCGACAAGCTCTTCAAAGCGCGCCACCATGTGCTCACCTGAAACGGGATCAACACTGCCGTTGATAAGTCCGATGGGACAACAGGCCTGCTGAAGCGCAAGCAGCCAGCGCTCGCGATTGATTCGTCTGTCAGTCATATAATGAATTAAACGATGCAGATTCCGTTGGCCATTATCAAGGGTGAATAAATCCCAAAATGCATTGAGCTCTTCGTCACTGGTGGGGGTGTCTGGGCCAAAGACCCGGTCAAAGGATTTCCGCATGCTCGCCTTACTAAATGCATGACGAACCAGAAAACCCAAACGGCCCAATAGCAAACGCTGTACTAGCAGTGCATTGTGCGTTTCTGGAAACAAGCCACCATTGAGAAAAAGACAGGACAGCCAGCGGCCTGCCCCCTGCTGCACATTTTGCCTCGCCAGCATTTCCTGCGCCACGGTATCGCCATAGTCGTGGGCCAACACATGGAACTCTTGCAGATTGAGATGACTCACCAAAGCCTCGCACAAATCAGCCTGCTCTACGATACGGTAATCATGAGGGCATGGCTTAGCGCTGAACCCAAAGCCCAACATGTCCATAGCCACCAAACGGTAGTGCTTGTTCAGCTCAGGCCAAATTTTCCACCAGTCCCAGCTGGCAGTAGGAAAGCCATGTATCAGCACAATAGTACCGCGAGGACTTTCAGTGGGGTGTTCGTCAATGTAAAACAAGTTGTGCCCAAGCAGTTCAACTTGCTGTCCTCTAGCTCGCCACTCTTCTATTTGTATCAAACTGATATCCCTTGCGTAAATACTGAACCAACCGTGATGCTCACTCTACCATTATAGAGGCGCCCTGGTGCCTGTCAGTTAATAAAGCGACGGCATCGATTTATCGTTCAAACGGCCAGATCGCAACAGCAACGAGGCCGGTCGGTTTTAAGCACCGTTTATGGACAACCTATGGACAACGAGAATCCTTCCCGGAGATGTCTCCGTACCTTATAAGCAACTAGGAGAGCATCATCATGCAAAAATTTATCGTCAATTGCTGGGACGCGGTTATGAATAGCTCCCACAATCCGCTACGCAATCTCGACCTCGCATCGCAGCATTATTTTATGCAGGTTCTGGGCTGGATGTGGAGTATGGTATTTAGCCTAACCTTCTTCTCTATTTTTCACTTTGGGTTGACCTGGATGGCGCACTTATTGGTTTTCGGGGGCATTGCTATGACGGTGGCCCTGTTCAAGGAGGCGGAGGCAGTTACTGCCCGCCAAGCGATTATCAGTAATGATTTCTCTCACGCCTCAAACTGCATATGGAAGCTTGACAGCGAAGCTTAGACCCAAACCCTAGTCGCTCCAGATTAATCCGGGGCCGTCCAGACTTATTTCTGGGAGGCCCTTTTTTTTATTGAGGTAACACATGCCCAGATACGCCATCGTTATATCACTCTTCGCCCTGTTTGCTTTTGGACTTCCACTGTGGGGCATGCAGAACAACAAATATACATCAGAGGACAATCACGGGTGCTCCGGCGAGTGCTATGAGGCCTGGGTTGCGCAAACAGGCGGTGTGGTAGCCCTTGAGACAGCCTCTGCTCAAGCCCGAGCGGAGGCTTCGCCGGAGAAACTGGGAGAACAAGCGTACACCGGATGCATTGCCTGCCACGGTGCCAAGGGAGAGGGTGGCATTGGTCCAATGTTGGCCGGACAGACTGCGACCGAGATCGCTTCTAAATTGCTCCAATATAAGGCGGGAGAAACTCGCGGGAAACAAAGTTCCTTGATGTGGAGCCAAGCAGGCCTCCTCAGTGAACAGGATATCGACAACATCGGCGCCTTCGTCGAGAGTCTGTAGCAGCGAATGCCCCGCTGGTGATGCAGCGCAATCCAACTGCCCATCACTCGCGTAACAATTAGCATGAAGACACCAAACGCCCACGTCCGCCCCGCGGCGCTTTTTTATGACGGCCGCTGCTCTATTTGCACGAAAGAAATGGACCGTCTAGGGCGAATGAAAAACGAAGGTCTTGAGCTGATAGATATCCACGCAATGGAGCCTGACGCAGACTTACCAGCTCCAGATGCGCTTCTGCGGGTGCTACATTTGCGCACGCCAGACGGCTCGTTCCTGAAGGGTGTGGACGCTAATGTGGCCGCTTGGAGTTTCACGCGCATCGGGCCTTTTTTCAAGTGGATGCAGTGGCCTATTATTGCACCCGTTTTCAACATTTTTTACACCCGCTGGGCCCATTGGCGATACGACCGTCTGTACAGTCAGTCTTGCTCCGCGAGGGAGACCTAGCGAGATGCGCCTTGATGGCAAGAGTCTGGCCGAGATGGCTAGCCGTCAGAGGGCCGCGTTGGTCAATTCCTTATCGGGCTTCAAATCTGCGAACCTGATCGGTACAACTGCCGCCTCGAGTCAAGATAACCTGTCAATAGTAAGCTCAGTCGTCCACCTTGGGTCCCACCCGCCACTTCTGGCTCTGGTGGTGAGACCAGGGGGTGATGAAAGGCACACACTCGCCAACATCCTCGCAACGCAGCAATACAGCATCAACCACGTCACTCATGACATTGTTGAGGCAGCGCATCAAACAGCAGCCCGCTACCCCCAGCACATCAGTGAGTTCGAGGCCACTGGCCTCACGCCTGAGTGGTGGCCCGGCTTCAATGCTCCGCTGGTTTCAGAGGCCTCGGTGAAGTTGGCCATGCAGTTGCGTGAGCATCAGGAGTTAGCCATTAACGGCACGCATTTGGTCATCGGTGAGGTCATTGGGCTGGAGGTCCCTGACCAGAGCATTAATCATGATTTTTCACTGGATTTAATCGCCACAGGGACGACGGCTTTGTCCGGGCTCGACAGCTATCACAGCGTGCAGCTTGAGAAGAAAATGGCCTATGCCAAGCCAGACGTCCCTCCCAGAACGGTGCTCTGAGTGGAAGCTCTTAAGCAGCGGAAAAAGAATCTTAGACGGCTTCTCAGCTACCACGGTGCCCTATCGCTCTGCGTCTTTAGCGCCTTGTTTGGTACTGGAGCCGCATTGGGTGACAGTGAAGCCCTGCCAGCCCCACATTACCAAGTCACTACTGCCAGTCCAGACGGCATAGGCAAGGTCTTCATGGGACGTGAGATCTCCCATGTCATGGGACATAGAGGTGCTAACTGGCTCGAAAGACCACAACGGGTGCAGGAAGAGCGAACGGACTTGCTCATGGAGTCCCTTAACCTGAACCCCTCTGATGTCGTGGTCGATCTAGGCGCCGGAACCGGCTACTTTAGTTTTCCGATGGCGACGAAGGTGCCAGATGGTAAAGTGCTCGCCGTCGATATTCAGCCAGAGATGCTGGCGATTATCGAGCATCGAACCGCCAACTACGGCGTCCCCAATGTAGAAACCGTGCTCGCAAGCGAATGTGATCCCTCGCTGGAGGCAAGCTCTGCCGATGTCGTATTACTGGTGGACGCGTACCATGAATTTTCTTGCCCTTTGGAAGTGATGGCCGGGGTCGCCGCCTCACTGAAACCAGGCGGCAGAGTTTTACTGGTCGAATACCGAGGAGAGGATCCCACTATTGGCATTAAGCCGCTACACACAATGACCCTGGCGCAGGCCGAAAAGGAAATGGCGGCTGTTGGCCTTGCACTTACGTCTGTCTCAGACGAGTTACCCAAGCAGCACTTAATGACCTTCCAAAAAAAAGAGCACGTGATTGACTAGTTCTTCCGGTGGCTAAGCCTGTCTCTCGCAATAGGCTTCGATACGATCAAACGCTGGTCGTAAAGTAGTGATCGGCTGAGCAAGCGATACTCTGACATAATGTTCGGTGCAATCACCAAAACCGATGCCAGGCAGTACTGAGACACCCTGCTCTGCCAACAAATTCTCGGCGAAAGCCAAGCCGTCTGTCCCGGCCAGGTCTACGTGTATCATTACAAACATACCTGCCGCTGGCACGTCGCAGGATAACCCCAAAATGCCCCCGACGCGTTCACAGACATAATTACGCCGCTGCCTGTATTCCTCGCGAACGCCATTAATATACTCCTCGTCATTCACCAAGGCATGCGCGGCAGCGTCCTGAACAAACTGGCAACAACCGAAAATCGTCGACGACGTAAAAGCTAATAGACGATCGGCAACTTTTTTCGGTGCTACTGTCCACCCCAATCGCCAGCCTGTCATTGCATGCGACTTGGACATGCCGTCAACGATAATCACATTGTCCAAACTCTGGGCCGCCTTGCGCAACGAGATGTGCTCACCATCAAAGGTGATCATCGAGTAGACCTCGTCACACACCAACCAAATATTCCGCTCCAAACAGAAAGCTGCCAGCTCCTGCAATTTTGCAGCGGGGATAATGTTACCTGCAGGATTCCCCGGCGTGTTGATGAACACCAGCCTGGTGGTATCAGTAACGGCCGCCTTAACGCTTGCGAGGTCAAACGTGAAGCCCGAATCCACGTCTAACGGCACACCGATTTTGTTGAGCGCCAGGGATTTAAATATGCCGTCGTAACCGACGTACATCGGCTCCATAACGACGATGTCATCGCCGGTATCCAGCAGACAAGCGAGCACCGAATAAATCGCATTAGTCGCTCCCGGGTATATCACCACCTCATCCGGATCGCAGGGTTTGCCAGAGGCTCGCAACTCTATATCGGCTATAATTTCACGTAAGCCCAATTCACCGCGACCGGGCGCATAGTGAGTGCGCCCCTTCTCCAGACTATCGATAGCGGCTCGAATCGTCGTGGGAAGCGTAGCCAGGTCCGGGTCACCTACCGATAACAGATACACGTCTTCGCCATTGCTCTGACGTTCCAGTGCTTCGTCGTGCACTGCCCATACGGGCGAATCGTCTCCTTCTAAACGAGTCGACATTGCACTGAAATGTGCTTCGAAGCTAGAGTTCATCTCGCCGGCCTCTTTATCATAAATTTCATTGCAGAAAATCCTCTTCCCGCGCTTCAATCACCGTGGGGCCGGCAAAGTCCTGAGACGCGACAAGTGCCGCTTCGAGCTCTGACAGTGAGGTTACTTGCACGGCACGACAACCGTAACCTTGGGCGATAGCCAAAAAGTCTGGTGTGTGAATATCACAGGCAATTGGCTTCATTCCCGCAGCGTCAAAATTTTGCGCGATCATTTCGTAGCGTTCGTTATTCCAGACCACGACAGCTACCGACAACTCTGCTTCGACCGCCGTGGATAATTCGTTAATCGTGAATTGCAGTCCACCGTCTCCGATCAAGGCGATTACCGGAGTCTCTGGTAAACCCAGGCGAGCACCAAATGCAGCAGGCAGTGCATAACCCAAGGTGCCATAGCCAGTTGCGGCACTGGCAAAACGCCTTGGTTGTGGCGCGTGATACTGAGCGGCTGCGAAGTAAGCAGGCTGAGTAGAATCCCCCATGACTGCAGCACCCGGGAGAGCTCGCTGTAAAGTATCGAGAAAAACCTGATAGTCACTGGAGTCAAGAGCTTTGAGCTGGTCGTTGACAGCAGCAGTGCGCTCTTGACCGTTGCGTCTGGTCGACTGCAGCAGGGGTAGCAAAGCAGTGATGGCAAGCTCAGCATCAGCACAGATCGCAAGCTCTGGCCTGGCATTTCGACTGAGCTGTGCGCTATCAATATCCACTCGAATGAGCGATCCTCCCAATGAAAATCCCCCATCAAAAAAGAAATCATAGTCGGTTTCACTGAACTCTGTGCCAATGCCCAGAACGACGTCCGCATCGTGATAAAGATCACGCACCGGCTTGTAAGAAGGGCTTGAAGCCACCAATAAAGGATGCCCAGGCGGTATCACTCCTTTTGCATTGTGAGTGAGTGTTACTGGAGCATCGACCCGTTCCACCAGCTCTTGAATACTGGTGAAGGCATCCGCGCTGCCTCCGCCCAGGGCGATAACGGGCCGCTTGGCACTTTGCAGCAAAACGGCAGCCCGCTGCAGGGCGTCCAAATTAGCTGCGGGTCTGGTCGGCAGAGACCAGGGTTTAATATCGACAGTATCAGCGGCAGCAGTGATCACATCAATTGGGATGGACAGATGCACGGGGCCAGGGCGCTGGCTACTAAAAATAGAAAATGCTCGGGCCAACACTTCCGGAAGCTGATCAGGGCTCATTAGTGTATGGCTCCAAACGCTGCACTGGGTCATGGCAGCCGCTAGATTTTCAGTGTCGTGCAGACGACCCTGACCCAAGCCCAGCTGAGCGCGAGCATTATCAGCTGAGATCACCAGCATGGGTACGGAGTCCTGCAAGGCCTGTCCCATGGCGGTCGCTATATTTAGCGCGCCCGGGCCAGAAACAGTGAAGCAAGCCGCGGGCTTGCCGGTGACCCGTGCATAGCCATCTGCCATAAAGCCACCTCCCTGCTCATGACGAGGCGTCACGTGGCGGATCCCGGTTTTTGGTAATCCTCTGTAAAGCTCAATGGTATGAGTGCCCGGTATACCGAAAGCAACTTCGATACCATAGGCCTCCAACGCCTGAACCAAGACTTCGCCGCAGGTGATCATCTCACCATTCTCCCATTGTTATCGAATATCTGAATTTTTATAATCAAGGCTTCTGACGCGCATCCTCCCATGACATGTGAAAAAAATCGAGCAAACCCCGGGGTTTCTCATCCTAGCCAGTGATAGGACTCTCTTTTCGCCAACTCTCTTTTTAATTATCGATCACATACGTAGCGGCTCGCAAGCCATTCAATTCTGCGGTGCTTGATAACACGCTGTCACGGGCGTCATAATGATTTTTCAGAATACGCCGATGCAGCAGTAATCGAACACACAGGCACTCACAAATGCAGCAAACGCATGAAACCATCAGTTCTGGCAACTGGCCTGACCGATTGATACGAATATTCGGCGATGTAAGACCCGGCGAAGGCCGCATGGTTCTGATGATGTTTTTGAACGTCTATTTTTTGTTAATGGCGTACTACATTTTAAAAACCGTGCGTGAACCGCTAATCCTTGCTACTGGCGGTGCAGAGCTAAAATCCTATGCTGCGGCATTTCAGGCCATTGTGCTCGTCGCCTATGTTCCCTTCTATGGCTGGCTCGCCGGCCGTCTTCCACGTCAAAAGCTACTCGTTTATGTTGTTCTTGGGTTTGCTGTCTGCATCGTGCTGTTTGCAGGCGCCCTGTCAATGAAAGTACCGTACATTGGTTTCGCGTTTTACGTATTCCTTGGTATTTTTAGTGTCAGCATGATCGCCCAGTTCTGGTCTTATGCCAACGAACTGTATAACAGAGATACTGGTGAAAGACTCTTTCCATTGATTGCAGTTGGCTCAACCGCCGGCGGACCGGTTGGTGCGGCAGTGGCGGGCTGGCTTTATGGCTCAGGCGTAAGTTCTGTCACCATGATGCATATCGCTGCGAGCCTGCTGCTCGTCCATCTGGCGCTTTACGCCTTGATTATGCACTCTTCATCCACACGTACTGCTAGCGAGCAGGAATCGAAACCCCTGACCAACAGCAGTGGCTTTGCACTGGTATTCAAGAGTCGCTATTTGATACTGATTGCCGGGCTGCTGGTCTTGTTAAATGTGGTCAACACAACCGGTGAATATATTCTTAGCCGAGTTGTACTGGATTATGCGGTGGAGCTAGCAGCGGGCCAGGCCGACTTCGATACAGAGGCGTTTATTGGAAAGTTTTATGGCCAATTTTTCTTTTGGGTCAATGTTGCAACTATCGTAATCCAGGCTTTGCTTGTCTCCAGGCTAGTGAAGTTTTTCGGCATAGCCGGCGTTTTGTTCGCCCTTCCCATCATCGCCTTGGGAACCTATGCATTGCCCTTGCTCGGGGCCAGCATGATGGTATTCATCGCAACTAAACTCGCTGAAAACTCAACCGATTACTCTGTCATGAATACAGCTAAGCAAATGCTGTGGCTGCAAACCACTCCCGATGAAAAGTACAAAGCCAAACAGGCTATAGATACCTTCTTCGTGCGCACTGGTGATGTCATCGCCGCCGCACTGGTGTTTGTGGGCACTCAGTTTATTGGCCTGGATTTACTTGGCTTTTCTGCAGTAAACGTTGCCATGATTTTGATTTGGATGGTGGTCGCACACCGACTGCTGCAACAGTACAAACTCCAGTCTCAGGCCAGTAATGATCACTGATGCTGGCCAAGGTAAGCCAGTTTGTCCGCTTAACATGAAGGCCTGGCTGGCACCTCTGAGAGTGCGAATCCAGGCGTGCCAAATACCGTTAATGGGCCGAAGAAAGTCAACCCATGCCGCCCCAGGCTCGCGGCATCTGCATGTTCAAGCGTTCAAGGCCGCCATTGATACCGAGAATATCGCCGGTAACGTAGCTTGCAGCAGGAGAGCATAAATACACTGCACCAAGTGCTATATCTTCAACTTCTCCTAGCCTTCCCATGGGCGTCAGCTCGACCATAGTTTGCTCCACTTCTTGTGTCAGCACTGTATTGAGTGCGTCGGTGCGGGTAGAGCCTACCGCGATCGCATTCACCCTAATTCGGGGGGCAAATTCCTGCGCCAATTCGCGTGTTAACAGGCTTAATGCTCCCTTAGCCGTACCATAGGCCGAAAAGCAGGGGGTGGGTTTCTCCCCTGCGACAGACGAAATATTCAGAATGGCGCCGTCTTGCTTCTCAGCCAGGTAAGGCGCACAAAGCCGAGAAAGTTCAAACGCTGTTGTCACATTAAACCGCATCGCAGCTTCAAACTCTTTTGCTGAAGTTTGCAGCATCGGTTTGGGCGGAAAACCACCCGCGTTATTGACCAAAATATCAATACGACCAAACCGAGCAATCGTGGCCTCTACCAGGGAAGCCAACTGTTCAAAGTCCAATACATCTGTAGGCATCACCAGTGATTCGCGGCCTAGCAGGGTGATCTCATCAGCCACCCTGTTCAAATCCGCTTTTGTCCTTGCAGCCAGCACAATATTCGCCCCCGCCTCGGCCAGAGCCAGCGCTATGCCCGCCCCTATGCCCTTGCCAGCGCCGGTAATGACCGCCACTTTGCCGTCCAGCCTGAACCTGTCCATCACGCCCATAATCTTATGACCCCATGTCACACAACATTGTTATCACTCCCGCAATTGCAGGGGTTCGGTAATGCGATTGGCCTCGATCGCATCATCGCAAAAAGGCATACGTACCCATTCTTTGCGCGAATAGAGTTCACTCTGATCGCTGTAGTATGGCGACTCCGGGTTTATCGATTGGGAGGTTGTGATGATTGCATCCGCAATCGGACAGTCACTCTCATCCCAGGTCACTGTCTGAATATAGGAGTTACCACCGCCGATCGTACGATAGCCACCATCAGACAAACCAGAGCTTATTGCACCGAACACGCCCATACCGCCATCACCTCCGTGTATGGGCACATCGATTCCATTGCGCGGCAGTACCTGTACTTCTCCCCACGGCGCATCGAAAGCAACGTTAGCGGCATCCAATGCATTTGCCGCTGTCGTTAACGCGCTAAGAATCCGTTCACGGTTCACTTCCAGCGACAGGTCGAAGCCTTTGGGAGTCTCCAGTGCCCTGGTCGGATCGAAGTCTTCAAACCAGAGTGATTGATCTGTCACAGCATTTTCAAAGGCAGCACCGCCGGCAGAAATTGCTTTCCAGAATTCGGTAAAGACTTGAGTGCCACGGCTGTCAATGTTGGCCAGACGATCCCATTGCGACAGCACGTCACAGGCTCTTTTCCCGCCGGGTGGCGGAAAGATTTCTGGCCATGCAGTTTCTGTACACACAGTAAGCACATCATCCAACGTCAAATCGGCAGCAAACACCCGGTTAGCGTACATCAACTGCTGCAAACTGCTGAGCGTAAACCCCGGGCTGGCGTCAAATCCGTCCGTCCCTTCCAGCCTTTGGCCAACCATCTCATGAGTAATTTGAGTTCTCAGGTTTTGTTGTTGCCCCTCATGGCCGATAAAGCCCATGGTCGTAGGGAAGCCCTCCAGTGGCTGTTCAGGGTTACTAAGCCAGTAGCTGTCATTGCTATTGGCAGCATATTCGGTAGTGAAAAAACTGGGCAAACTAGCAAAGCCGAATAGTCCAGAGTCTTGCGGAGCATCCGCATCGGCTCCCCACTGACAGTCACTGCGAGTGCCGTCCAGCGCTAAAATCGCGTTATTAGTGAGTGAACGCACCACAGCATTAATGCCGACAATACACTCCTCCATTTTTTTCTCGGTCACATTGGGAATAGCCGAAATTTCTCCGTAGAAAGCATCGCCATTGCGGTCAGCGGCCAAGGAGTGGAACAACGGGTTACCTATCACTTTAAGTGCATCGGCAAACTCTCCGACAGTGGAGGATTTGCCCACATTCACCCACATTTCAATGCCTCGGAGATTTTCCAAATTAGCATCCCGCAATGCATACACAGTGCCCTGGGGTGTGGGCCAACCGTCAAACAGGCTGGCGAACTCGGGGGCGATGCCCCCTGCCGTTGAGGCCAGACTCACAATCAGACCATATTCCCAGTGGTAAAACGTATGTGTTCTCTCTTCGAAGCTACCATCGGGCATTGCGACTTTGATGGTCACTTCCTCAGGCACAATATCCTTGAACTCCCCGTCTACTTCGTACTGCAAAGGATCGTCAGGATTGAGTTTCAACTCAAACAGGGTAAACCGGCTAGCAAAGCTCACGGTATGGGTCCAGGCCATATCCTTGTTAAAGCCAATTGCAATCTTGGGGAATCCCTTGAGTGCAGCGCCCATAGCATCATATTCACCAGGAATCGTCAGGTGTACCTGATACCACGAACCCACACCAAACCATGGTTGGTGTGGATTACCCAGCAGCATGCCACTGCCTGTCTGGGTCGCGTCTCGCCCCAGCGCAATTGCATTACTACCCTTGTCTGCATTGGCAAAAGCTCGCTGTAAATCGGCAGCAGACACAGGGGCTGGCATTGCAGAAGCGCCAGCTTGCCCGGGACCTTTAGCATCCAAAATGGCTGCTCTGACAATGCCCTGGTCGGTACTGCCCTGCAGCTGAATACGTCGAAAGTACTTCCAAAGATCGACCGCATTGATTTCCCGCACCCAGTCTGCACCGCGGCAGTCGGGGTCAGTTTCCGGCAAATTGTCTACTCCCGTTTCTCGCAGATAACGGTTGTAGCCGGCGGCATATCCCGCTACAAGATCAAGGATGTACTGAGGTTGTTGGCTGAGGTACCGCTCTTCCAGTTGTCCATCGGAATTATTGTTAACCAGGCTAAAAACAAAATCTGTACTCTCGCTGCCGCCCGCCTCGCCAAAAAATTCCAGAGACTGCCCGCTGGCACGAATAATTTCCTCCATCAGCATGCAGTAGTTATCCTCGGCGAAGACATAGCCATGGCCATAACCCAAACTGCCCCAATCCTCTGCAACGATGTGCGGTACACCATACTCGGTTCGGGTTAGCGTTGCGTCGTAGGAAAATTCCTCCACAGGGGGTTCAGTGATCGTATCGTCTGGCGACGTGTCCCTGTCACTGTCGCTGTCGCTGCAGCCCATCAAGCCAACGGATAGAACCAGTAAAAGCAACTGAAGTTGAGTTTTCATCATTATGGATCCACTCTTTACTCTATTTGATGGGGCCCTGTAAGCCGACCTGCATCGGCCCGACCCGTCCGATTGTATATTGCCATGCTAGCAGCGCACGGAACCACTAACTGATGACCAAATTACCTGAGAGATGCCCACCGCACACGCTATGTCCAAGTTAGTGCGATAGTTTAAACTCAGGTCTCGATTTCAAAGCACTGGCAATAACACCCGTATGAAACTATCCGTTCTAGACCAATCATTGGCAAGGCACGCCGATGACGCCGCAACCGCATTGCAAGAAACACTGACCATGGCCCGTTGGTGCGAGGAGCTGGGCTACGAACGTTTTTGGGTCTCGGAACACCATGCTTTTCGCACAGTCGCAGGTAGCGCTCCGGAAGTGCTCCTTGCCGCGATTGGCGCCGCCACCAACACTATTAGAATAGGCTCTGGCGGGATTATGCTCCCGCACTACAGCCCCTATAAAATTGCCGAAGTCTTTTCAGTACTGGCGAACCTCTACCCGGGCCGAATAGACCTGGGCATCGGGCGCGCACCCGGGGCAGATATGACCACCGCTATGGCCCTGGCCACCGATGGTAGGCCTAAATTTGACCGATTTCCCGAACTCACCACCAAACTGGAAGAATATCTCTGGAGCGAAAATACCCAACCCCTGGTCAGTCCCAAACCGCCACCCGGGCTGCCCCTTTGGATGCTGGGTTCCAGTCCCGACAGTGCTGTGTTGGCTGCCAGCAAAGGACTACCCTATAACCTGGGGCTTTTCATTAACCCGCAGGCAGACAGTCGATTGATTAGTCTGTACAAGCAGAGTTTTCAGCCCAGCGAGCTACAACCCGCCCCTCATGCGATTCTCACAATCAGCGTTTTCTGCGCCGAGGATGAAGAGCACGCCCTAGCATTACAGTTGGCATACGATCTGAACTTGTTCCGGTTTTTCAGCGGCCAGAGCGATGGCAAATCACTCACCCCACAAGAGGCCTGCGCCTACCCAGTAGGGCCGCGTGAAGAAGCGTTTATGAGGAGCCGCGCGCCCAGTAGGGCCGTAGGAACTCCTGAACAGGTTTGGCAACAAATCAGCCAACTGGCTCAGCAGCACGATGCGGATGAAATTATGGCGGTGACTAATATGTATTACTTCGAAGATCGCCGCCGTTCCTTTGAACTACTGATCAAACATCGTTGATACGGCAAAACACTGAGCATAAGCTCCCTCACCTGCAGCGATCACTGATCAGGGCTTGCGCGCTTTTTTTTGACATAGCGCAGGCGCTGGCTGCACCTGAAAAAAAACTAGTCGATATAAAGAGTGCCAGACACTATTGCACCTCCACTAACAATGCCGGTGGTTTTTTATACTCTTGCCGCTTACGCAGCCACTCAAGGGAAACTAACATCATCCATGCATAAATCGTCACTCCGAGAAAGAGCCCTATCCTGATTACTGACGCCTTGTAAGGGTCTTTACCATTTGCCGTATCCTCTACCGCAGGACCGATAAAAATAAACAAGGTGACCATCACATTTTGCCAAAAACTCTGGCTAAACCGACTTTCCAGAACCGCGTAGAACTTAGCGACAAAATACATGCTAAATACCAGCGTCCAAAGAAAATACATCCAGAGATTGGGCGCCAGCTTGAGGCAGCACCAAAAAAGGATTGCCATTATTCCCGCCATGCAGGTCGAACCCAGTAACTCTCTGCCTGCGTGCCTTGCATCGGTTTCGGTAGCCTGCTGCCCCAAGGCAACCGATTTCATAATAATGGGAGCGTAGGCGGTAGGGTTGTAAAGTACGAGTAAATAGCTGGGGAAAATAATCAGGGTAGCGCGCAACGCCAGCCAACTGGACTGCAGTCGTTCAGGAGGAGCAGGTGGCGCCGGAGCCACGTCATCTTCTGGAAATAAGGGATAGACAATCCATTGACAAATCACAGCAATGGCAACGTTGAGCAGAAGAGCGGATATCACCATCATCGCTATACCGTGACCTAGAAGGCCCAGCGCAGAAATCAAGGTAATTCCAACCGTAAGAAACACGCCCACCGGGCCTTTACCCATGTTGAGCGACAGGTAATTGGCAAAGAATAGCCCCATTAGCACCAGCATCAGTGCCGTCATGGGGTAATAGGTCAGCAGCGGAATCAACAACAGGCCAGTGCTAAGAATCATGCCCAGAATCAGAATCAAGCCTATTAAGCCCTTAAACCCCATCGGTGGCTTAGGAGCGGCACCCAACATGAAGGCAAAGAGCGGCGCTATGTAGGGCATGGTATTGGCCATGCCATAACTGACCGCCAGGGAAAGCGCCACGGTCAGGCTCAGCCTGAATACCCGCTTGGCACCGATATGCATGACCAGCGCTCCTCTGCCTAGTATGCGTAAGACATTATGCTCATGAAGCGGATGTAGACCTTACCCAATATCCGCGTTATCCAGGCGCCTTCAGCGTAAGCCATCACAGACGCCTGCCCACCCATTCTCAATTGAACCATCAAGTCTTCTTGCTTTACATCGAACGTAACGACGACAGGAAAACGTTGCGAGGCACGCAGCCAGTCTCGGTTATTATCAATCGTGGGCAGTGTGCCCGGTTGAGTTGAGCTTCCTGCGCTTACCCCCAACCCTATATTGTCTATTTTTCCATCAAACACCTGGCCGGGCAGTGAATCAAACAAGATTTCTACCGGCGTACCCGCCACGATATTACCGAGGTTATTCTCTGTAAATTCGGCCTGGACCCAAACATCGTTCAAGGATATCAGCGTTATGACAGCCTGCCCCGCGCCGGCAAAAGCGCCTACATCTGCGCGCAAGTCAGTAATTTCTCCGCGATCAGTGGCTGTCACTAGCGTGTTGTCGAGGTCTAACTGCGCCTTATTCACACCCGTGCGCGCAATCGCCAAAATGGTATTTTCTTCTTCGCTGGAGTCACCACCTTTGGCATCAATCGCCTGTTTGATCGCAGCCTCCGACGCTGACACTGCGGCTTTCGATTGATCCAGATTTGCCCTGGAAACCTCAAGGCGTCGCGTAGAAATTGTCCCCGGGTCTTCTTTGTACAGGCGTTCTAGTCGATTGGTATCTTTTTGCGCTTTCTCGAGGTTGGCCAGTGATGCACGTAAATTCGCTCTGGCAGCGTCGACCCCCGCATCGCCGGCCTCAACCTGTCTCAGGGCATTGTTATAGTCGGAGAGGGCCTTGGCCAAGGCAATCTCATACTGGGAGGTATCGACCTGAAAAAGTGCCGCCCCGGCTTCCACTCGCATATTGTTTTTCACATACACCTCGGTGATGACTCCCGAGACCTTGGGAGCAGCGCCAATCACATAACCCTGCACACGTGCCTGCGTTGTATAGGGGGTGTACCTGTCTGAAGCCAAATACCAGGTCAGACTTAGAATAATCACCAGACCGATCGCGAGTCCGCCCCGCTTAACCGCTTCGGGCGCTTGACTGGCAGAGACCTCGGCCCCCGGTTTCTCAGGGCTATCCGCTGTTACTTCTGAGTCGCTCATAGTATTTCAGCCTTTAAATTATTGTTCAGCAAGCGGTACAGGGTCATTGAGCATGCCATTCCAATCTGTGCGCTCTTGCATAATGTCGCGAATTTCCTGCGGTACAAGATCTTCGGGGCCCGCAGGCTGCCAGCCACCGCCCAGCGCTTTATAAAAGGCAATAACGCCACTGATGTGTGCACCCTGGTTTGCGACATAGGCAGAGGAGCGTGCTGCCCTCGCCTGCTGCGCCGACAACACCCGCTGAAAATCGGAGTAACCCTCTTGATAACGTTTGGTCGACAACACCAGGGAACGGTCAGCCGCTTTCAGCGCTTCAGCCAGTAATAATTGTTGTTCCTTGGTCTTAACCACGCTGATCGCAGCGTCATCAATTTCTGAGGCCGCCGCCAGTACCGTTAGCTGATAACCTTCAATAGCCTGCTGCAGGCGCGCGTCCTGCACTCGCACACTGTTCTCGATTCTGTCGTAGTTAAACAGGTTCCAGCTAAAACTGGGGCCGATGCCAGTCGATAGGGTATCAGTGGTGGCATTGAGAGAATTACCCGACCACCCGATAGTGCCAAACAAGGAAACTGAGGGGTAAAGGTCAGCCTTGGCAACACCGATCTGGGCCGACTGGGCCGCTACACTCCAGGCCGCCGTCCGCACATCGGGGCGGCGCATTAACAAAGCTGCCGGAAATGCATCAATAAACACAGGGTTCAAAGTCGGCAAGCCTTGCGCGACACCCTCCAACTCTGGCATATCTCCGGGGGAGCGGCCCAAAAGCACACTAAGTGCATTCTCAACCTGGCGCAAACTAATCTCCAGGTTCGGTATGCTCGACAAGGTGGCCAGGTACTGGGTGCGCGCTTGCTGTACGTCCAGTTCTGCCGACTGCCCGCTTTCAAACAAATTGTTGGTAATCTCCAGGCTACGCTCTTGCAGCTCGGCGTTTTCTTTGGAAATTTCAATCTGATTGGCGATGGTAAGGTAACTGTAGTAAGCCTGTGCAACCTGTGCCGCCATGAGAACCTGGGCGTTTTGTTGGTTAGTTAACGAGGCGAAGAAGGCTGCATCAGCAGACTCTATGCTGCGACGATAGCGCCCCCAGAAATCCATCTCCCAGCCCACGTTGAAGCCCACGTTGTAGCTATTGAGATCGGAATGGTCGCCAGAACTGCGACCCTCGGTGGGCCAATTGTCAACGCGGGCCCAGGAGCCATTAGCTTGCTGAACTTGAGGGTATTGACTGCCGGTAGCGATGCCCAACAATGCCCTGCTTTCCAGAACAGCCAGGCCAGCAAGGCGGAGAGTAGGGTTCTCTGTGCGCGCCGTATCTATAAGGCCGTTGAGTGTAGTGTCGTTAAACGCCTGCCACCAAAACTGGAGATCCTCCTCTTCTGTGGGAGAAGACAGCACCTGACCGTAGAGATCAGTTTCCCAGTCTTGCAGCCAACTGACCTCAGGCTCCTGGTAATCTGGGCCAAGATTAGTACATGCCTGCAAGGCAAGCGTGGCGCAAGTGGCCGCCAACGCCCTCCTCAGGCAGGTCATTCCGCAGCGTCGTCTGCGACTGGCATAGTTTCCAATTCTTCTTCATGCTCGGCAACCCATTGCATGAATATCTGGTAACCGACGGCGAGCACAACTGCACCAATGAACAAGCCGATGAAACCGGCCGAAATCATGCCACCCAATGCGCCGATTAGAATCACCGGCATTGGTGCATCGACACCCCGACCGAGGAGCAATGGCTTTAAAACATTGTCGGCCAGACCCGAAACCAAAATCACCACCGTCCAGAATGTATTCATTGTGGCTCCCGCGTCACCTCCGTTCCATACCCAGATAATCACCGGGATTCCAACCAACATAGCGGGCAGCTGCACGATCGCCAGCATCATAATGATGAGCGCCAAAAGGCCTGCAGCCGGGACACCAATTAGAATAAATATCAGGCCCATCAAAACGGCCTGAATAACCGCTACGCCAAGCACGCCAACGGCGACCGAACGCGTCGTCATGGTCGCAAGGTTGTGCATTTTAGGGCCCTGTTCAGGGCCGGCAATGCGACTAAAAATAGTCAGCGTCGCTCCACTACCGCCATGACCAAAAGCCATCATAATGCCCGCCAGGATAAACGCAGCCATGAACAAACCAATACCGCCGGCAGTACTTTTGGCAACAGCCAATCCAGATTTGATGACGGATTCGATAGTCGCCTTATTATCCGCCAAAAATTCCGGAAGATTATTGGCAGCTTCCTGCCAGGCGCTGTAAACGTTTTTTCCAATAACAGGCCAATTCTCTACCGATGCATTAGGCTCGGGAAGCGCAAGCGTACCCGCCTCGTAAGCGTGGTGGATATCAGTGAGTTGACTCGCTAAAGAGGAGCTCAGCTTCACCGCGGGGTAGCCCAAAAGCAGCAAGCCTGCCAGCACCATAACCGTTGCAGCTCGCCCCTGATTGCCACCAAATTTTGATGCCAGTTTCTGGTGCAGAGGAAAAAGAGTCATTCCCAAAATCAATGCCCACAGCATCAAATTCAAAAACGGGTTGAACACTCGGAAGCAAAGCACGACCAAGATAAGGACAATACCGACACGTATCATTACATCAGTAAATTCATTCGCGGTCATTGCATGTGACTCGCTCGTATTATTATTCATAGTAACCCCAAAATTCGATTGCTGAACCAACGGCTTGCGACCGAAAGAGTAGCACAATGATGTGCATTTGTTAGCTTTTGCTAGTGCGTTAGCAGCGCTGGAGTTGCAATGGCTTATCTGCTTCCAATCTATAACTCTATACCGGAGCTCTTTCGTCCAGCCACAAAAAAAGGCCTTACCCGCCGACCGGTAAGACCTTTGCGCATTTCACCACTCGCTAGAGAGTGCCGCGCTCCCTGGCCATGTCGAGCGCCAGGTCTTCGATCATATCTTCCTGACCGCCTACGGTCCGCCGACGTCCCAGTTCCACCAAAATATCCCGGCTCGACAAGTTGTATTTCTCCGCGGACCGTTTCGCAAACAACAAAAATGAAGAGTAGACCCCCGCGTAACCCAGAGTCAGGGCATCGCGGTCGATTCTCACCACGTGATCCATCATGGGTGTGATCAAATCCTCGGCTATATCCATTGCCTTGAAAGTGTCAACACCGGTTTCGATGCCCATGCGGTCGCAGACAGCAATAAAAACTTCCAGCGGCGTATTCCCAGCACCGGCCCCCAAACCTGCCATCGAACCATCAATGCGATTTGCGCCCGCTGCAACTGCAGCAACAGAGTTGGCCACACCCATCGCCATGTTGTGATGACCGTGAAAACCAAGTTCCGTTTCAGGCTTTAACTCGGCGCGAGCCAGTGCAACCCTGGCGGTGACATCTTCAGGCAGCATGTAGCCAGCCGAGTCAGTGATGTACACGCAGTTTGCGCCGAACTCCTCCATCAATTTCAGCTGAATAAGCAACTCTTCAGGCTCGATCATATGAGCCATCATCAAAAAACCCACTGTATCCAGGCCATTCATAGTGGTGGCCATCTTGATATGCTGCTCGGAGACGTCCGCTTCAGTGCAGTGCGTTGCCACACGAATGGTGGAAATTCCGCAGTCTACCGCCATTTTCAAATGATCGACTGTTCCAATACCAGGCAATAGCAGCGCAGAAATCTTACTGTTTTTCATTTCTTTGCAAACAGCGGTCAGGTACTCCTCGTCTGAAGCTGCAGGAAAACCATAGTTCACAGAAGCACCGCCCAGGCCATCGCCATGTGTCACTTCGATCAGCGGCACGCCAGCCGCGTCCAACGCCTTTGATACGTTGACCATTTCATCGACACTGATCTGGTGCATTTTTGGGTGCATGCCATCACGCAGACACATATCGTGGACGGTGATTTTTTTGCCTTTAAGATTCATTATTTTTCTCTCGTTTTTGCTCGACGTCATTCCCGTTAACAAAGAAACAACTGATGGCGTTAGGCCGCAGTGGGCACGAAATTACCAGCTAATATCTCTTCGGCATACATTTCTGCCGTGCGCAATCCGGCTGCAGTCATAATATCCAGATTGCCAGCATACTTTGGCAAAAAGTCACCCAGGCCTTCCACCTCCATATAAATGGACACGCGTTTACCGTCGAATACTGGACCGTTTTTCAAGGTGTAACCCGGCACATATTTTTGCACTTCTACAATCATGTCGTGGACAGATTGAGTAATCGCCGCCTGGTCCGGCTCATCCACGGTCAGGCAGTGCACGGTATCGCGCATGATCAAAGGAGGCTCTGCCGGGTTGATAACAATTATGGCTTTGCCACTATCGGCACCACCGACACTTTCAATGCCATTGGAGGTTGTGCGGGTGAATTCATCGATATTTTTACGCGTGCCCGGACCTGCGGACTTTGAGCTCACAGTAGCGACGATTTCACCGTAAGAGACTTTTTGCACCCGGCTAACAGCAGCTACCAGGGGTATAGTCGCCTGACCGCCGCAGGTGACCATATTCACATTCATCGCCTTTTCGGCAACCGCTTCGCGCAGATTCACTGGAGGCACACAAAATGGACCAATGGCGGCTGGAGTCAGGTCAATCATCACGGCTCCCTGCTCGTTAACCTTGCGGCTGTTCTCTGCGTGAACATAGGCTGAAGTCGCGTCAAAACAGATTTGTACACCATCCTCTCTCATCGTAGGCAGCATGCCATCCACGCCATCGGAAGTGGTTTTCAAACCCAGCTCAGTGGCCCGCGCAAGTCCGGGAGAATCGGGGTCGACTCCAACCATCCAAACAGGTTCCACCCAATCGCTGCGCATTGCCTTTACCAACAGGTCAGTGCCTATATTCCCGGGGCCGATAATAGCCACCTTGATCTTGTCGTTCATATTACTCCTTGATCACTCTCACTTTGTGAGAGCAACTGGCTATTAAACAAATGTACAGCTGCAACCACCCACACCTTCGATTTCCAAACTCATCCTGTCACCGGCGACCACCGGAATCAGAGGCGCCAGAGAACCGGAGAGAATCAATTCGCCAGCCTTGAATGGAATACCAAACTCGCCCAGGGTGTTAGCCAGCCAGGCAACGGCGGTCAAGGGGTTTCCCTGCACTGCGCTACCCAGGCCCTCGGCATGCAGTTCATCGTTCTTGTAAATTCTCATTTTCAGGTTAGGCAGATCATAGTCCCTCGGATCGACTTCATTTTTGCCCAATACGTAAACACCACAGGAAGCGTTATCAGCCACAGTGTCCTGAATTTTGATCTTCCAATCTTCAATACGGGAGTCGACAATTTCAAAGCAGGGGATAATCGTTTCTGTGGCATCCAGCACATCGGCTTCAGTCACACCCGGGCCCACAAGATCTTTCTTCAGTCGAAACGCAATCTCACCCTCGGCACGCGGGGAAATCAAATGACCGGCAATCGGGATATCGGCCATGTCCGGATAGGCCATGGCGTCGGTGAGAAAGCCGAAATCAGGCTGAAATACGCCCAACATTTCCTGCACAGGCTTGCTCGTTACGCCAATTTTTTTGCCGACCACCTGCTCACCATCGCCTTCCACCCGACGGCTCAGCATTCTCAAACTGATATGGTAGGCATCTTCTATAGTGATGCCAATTTCGCGGTCGGTGAGCGGTGTAAGAGTGCGGAAGTCACGCAATGCCTGGTACAACTCATCGCCGAGGCGCTCTATTAGCTGAGAATCCATCATAGTCGTACATACCCGAAGGGAGAGGCGTAATTTTACACCCCTGCAGCCATTTTATGGTTTAAATTACTGGTTGATCAGCCGTTCTGCAGGAAATCCACACAGGCCCGATTGAACATCGCCTCATGTTCGACCATGACCCAATGGCCGCATTCATTAACCAAAATGGTGCGCATATGCTTGATATTCTTGACCATGGCCATGATCCCTTCCTCAGGCATCATCTTTTCATCCATACCCCAAAAGCCCAGCGTGGGGCATTGAATCTCGGGCAACCGATCTACCAGCACTGGCACCTGCATGGTAGCCATTACATGACCATTCATGATCTGCATGATTTGCATACGTTCCGCCACCAACTCCTCAGTGGCGTGCTCGGGGTTGAACATCAAGCCCGTCGCAAACAGGTCTTTCATCACTTGGGGTGTCACTGGCTCGCCAGAGCCGAATACCTGAAACACCTTCTGCATGCCCGGCATTTTCTGGTACTCAGCAAGCTCACTGAGACCACCTGGGGCCATTAAAATCAATTTCTCAACCAGATCGGGGTAATCCAGAGCCAGGCCAAATGCGATCGCGCCACCCAGGGAATTACCAACAAGGGTGCATCTTTCGACCCCCGCACAATCGAGCGTTTGCTTGATACATTCCACAAAAAACGAAAGCGGATGATCGACGTCATCAGGCTTATCCGAAAACCCATAACCCACGTGATCAGGAACGATACAGCGATAACCCGCGGCTACAAGCGCGGGGTAGTTACCCTTGAAGTTTGAGTGGCCGCTGGCGCCGGGGCCTGATCCATGAAGAAAAACCACAACCTCGCCATGACCCTCGTCGAGATAGTGCATTTTGTAACCGTTAGCACAGTTAGCATAGTTGCCTTCGGGCAGCAGACCGACCTTTCCCATCGTCATTCTTCCTTAATTTTCCACGTTGACAGTCCTCCGTGCAGGCTTACTCCTGCACGGCGCCGATCTCCAGTCGCACGGACTGTTATACAGCGTAGTCCAGGTTCTCCTCGCCGAACATCATTCCGCCCATATTATTGGCGAACGGCACGGAGTTATTTGCCACGTGTGCCTGGCTGGCAAGCATATCCAAATGGAAATCCAGTAATTCACTGCCCTTGCGAATGCCACCGCTGCCGGAAGCCTTCAGCATGCGACTGGAAAGTTCAAGACAGCGGTCGGCAACCACAGCAGAGTCATAACGATAACGCACCCGGCTATCCACCGGAATCGCTTCTCCAGAGCGACAGCTCTCCATCATGGCGTCAAAATTACGGACCATAGTCAGTTTCATCTCTTCAATCGAAGCGCGGACTTCCGCAGCTAGCTGACGAGCATAGGGGTCGTTACTCATTTTATTTGGACCAACCTGACGAGTTTTTGCGACCTCAATGAAAGCCTGCAATGCGCCCTCACAGGCTCCCAGCGTAGCCGTGCACACCGCACGCACGAAAACTTGCATGAATGGCATTCGGTAAAGAGGGGCGTCGTTTACTGCATTGCCGGGATTATCGCAGAGGAAGCCGTCCATTGACTTGTGGGTGCGGTGCTCGGGTACAAATACATCGTCTACAACGATGTCGTGGGAGCCCGTGCCCTGCAGGCCGACAACGTCCCAATTGTCCGCTATCTCATAGTCATCGATCGGCACCAAAAAAGTACGATAGTTGGCCATGTCGAACGGTGCTTCTGGTGTCGGCACCACCGCTCCCAGAAACGCCCACTTGCAGTGTTCAGATCCGCTGGAAAAACTCCATCGGCCGCTTAAGCGAAAACCGCCATCGACGACTTTAACCTTGCCAACGGGAGCATAAGACGAGGAGATCAACACGCTGGGGTCATCTGTCCAAACATCCTGCGCTGCCTGGTCATCGAACACAGCTAACTGCCAATTGTGAACGGCAATCACGCCCAGTATCCAGGCACTGGAGGGACAGAACTGGGCCACTTCGTAGCCCACCATATAGAAAACCTGGGGATCCATGGCGTATCCACCCCACTGTTCGGGCTGCAAAATCTTGAAAAAGCCGGCCTTTTCAAAATCAGCCACTGTGGCGTCCGAGACTCGCCGGTCTGTTTTACATTGCGAGCGTCTTTGAGTCAGTGCAGGTCCCATAGCGCGGGCCGCATCAATCAACTCCTGGGCGCGAGGGGATTCCAGTCCGTAATCATTCATGGCTTCACCTATTGTTTTGTTATGTGCTGTTTTATGACATAGGCCGCTTCATTAGCGGAAGAATCGCTATTACACCCGCCCAGATCAGCAATTGCATCCTCCATTTGGGCTATTTTCTACTCTACTACGGCATCGCCGTAGGTCGTAGTTTCACCAAAAAAAGCCCGATGCGAGGGCGGCTGCCGACCATTGATATCAGTGACACCGTACTCTTCGCCCAATTCTGCCCCTATCCAAACCTTACCGCTGCGCTCCATTAACGTCGGATCTCGATAAAGAGCTTCAATCACTCGACCGGTGAACTGAGGGGTCTCACAGGTATCGACCAAATCTGCATACATTTCCGGCTCTGCCTCGAAAACCAGCCGAGTCCTTTCGGTTAGCAACAAGCCCATCCAGATAGAAACAACCGCCACATTGTGGGGTCTGAAGTCCACCGCCATATCGTGGGCCAATTTATCTACCGCGGCCTTTCCTGCACCGTAGGCGGGACCGTGCATGTAAATTCTTCCACCAAAGGACGACGTATTAACGATCAGCCCCCTATCGCTGGCCAACAGTAGAGGAGCAGCATAGTAACTGGCGGTATAGTGGGATCGCATACCCACATCCCAGAGTTGGGTCAGACCCAGTGGCTTTTCCCAGAAAGGACCTTTCACCGTTAGTGCATCGTGAAGATTGGTCGCATTATTGACCAAAATATCGATTTTGCCCTGCTGCGCCTCTACCCGTTCAAAAGCGGTCTTTACCTGATCGTCGTCACTGTGGTCACAATACAGGGGAATGCCTGTGCCACCTGCCTCGGTAACCGCTTGAGCCGTTGCCTGGACCGTGCCCGGAAGTGCTGCATCGCCTTCATTGCGAGTGCGACCGGTCACATAAACTGTTGCGCCAGCTGCCCCCAGTGCAATGGCGATACCTTTCCCTGCGCCGCGGCTCGCACCGGTGACAACGGCTACCTTATCGCTGATCTGCATGCACTCTCCAATTCTGATGGGCAAATTCAGCACCCATCCTAATGTGGGTGACGGCGGACGCCAAGCTGATTACCATGACCACTGGTTAAAAAGTTAAGCCTTAAATATAAATTTATGCCAACGATCATTCGATTACTGCTGTCCACCACGTTGCTGGTTGCTAGTGCCCAAGCTGAACAACGTCAGGCCTATAACAGCCAGTCTCCAGACTGGTTACAAGCGGTGGGGAAACTGAATGTCCCCGGCGTTCAATACAAAAACGGTTACGGTCGACATCAACTGGAGAATTGCAGCGGCACTCTGGTGGCTCCTCGCAATAGCAGCCATGCAGATACCGTGGTCACCGCATGGCATTGTCTGGAGTATTACCGAGACCTCAGCAAACCGATTACGTTTACCCTCACCCCTGTGGCTGGGAAGACCCTGAGTAGAGAAGCTTACCGGGTGGCCGATGGTGGCGGTATGTATGCTGATTGGGCTGTGTTGAAACTCTATGACTCGGTGAGTACCCGCCAGGTCGCGGCGCTGGAAATTCACCCCCAGCGCGCAGATATGCAACGCCCAGTCACTATGGCGGGCTTCTCCGGGGACGCGGGAGTAGGCGCTGACGGCGCAGTGCTTACCTACCATGCAAGCTGCAATATTACCCGGCAGGCATCTGCCCAAAGCGAAAGTGATTGCAGCGCTTACAAAGGCGCTTCTGGCGGCGCGGTGATTCAGCTATCAGCAGAAGGCCGCGCGCAGCTGAGTGGCGTAATATCGCAAGGTAATAATCAAACAGTCAGCATTTACGTGCCAGTTTCAGGATTCAGGCGTCTTTTGAAACAACACTTGAACTAGCGCCTTGCTGGTGCTCCGGTGCAGCAGCTCCCACATGATTCTCACCGCGAGCGTTCGCGAGTTCAATTTGCTTTTGCCGTTCGCTAAAGCGGGCGATCTGGTCGGGAGTCAGTTTATCGTAGCAATGGGGGCAGCAGATCCCCTTTTGGTATTTATCTGACTGCTTTTCCTCTTCGGTAATGGGCATCCGGCAGCCATAGCACTGATCGTACTGGCCTTTTTCAAGCTGATGATTAACCGCCACTCGGTTATCAAAGACAAAACATTCGCCCTCCCAGGTGCTGCGCTCTTGGGGCACCTCTTCCAAATACTTGAGGATACCGCCCTGCAGGTGATAGACCTCATCAAATCCTTCCTGCAGCATGTAGGCTGACGCTTTTTCGCAGCGAATACCGCCAGTACAGAACATGGCCACTTTTTTTTGTTTGTCAGGATCCAGCTGACTGCGCACATACTCAGGGAATTCACGAAAGCTGGTGGTGTGTGGGTCAACCGCACCCTTAAACGAGCCTATGCTGCACTCGTAGTCGTTTCGAGTGTCAATCAATAACACATCAGGATCGTTGACCAGCTGGTCCCAATCTTGTGCTTTGACATAGGTGCCCACAACCAGATTGGGATCGATTCCCTCAACTCCCATGGTGACAATCTCACGCTTGAGCTTCACCTTCATCCGATAAAACGGCATGCTTTCATCGAAGGATTCTTTATGGTCCAGTTGCGCCAGGCGCGGATCACCCTTTAAGTAGCCAAGCACCCGGTCTATCCCTTTACGGGTTCCCGCGATGGTGCCGTTAATTCCCTCACTGGCCAGCAACAAGGTCCCCTTCACTTCGGCGGCTAAACACTCGTCCAGCAGCGGCTCACGCATTTCTCGATAATTATCCAGAGCAACAAATCGATACAGGGCAGCAACAACGACTCCAGACATAACTCAGCTGTCCTTGCTTTTCGATCCACCCAGGCAATCCGGTGAATCCGGTGCCGCCTGCTGGCGCTGTGCCCACTCGCCTGGGGAATAAGTATGCAGTGCAAGCGCGTGAACAGGCCCTTCGAGCTGATCCGCGAGCACCTGATAAACCTGCTGATGACGGGCGACTTTGCGTTTACCGTCAAACTGAGCTGCAACAACAACCACTTTGAAATGGGTTTCAGAGTTCGGGGGAACACTGTGCATGTGACTCTCATTGCTGACTTCAAGTAAATCGGGCTGAAGTTCGGTGCTGAGGTTCTGTTCTATTTCAGTTTGTACGTTCATGGTGCGCCTCGAAAAGGGGGCTTTATTGTACGCTACTGCAACACTCAAATGTCAGCTGAGCTGCAATGAATGATTCTTCGATGTTGGCATTTGCGGCACTGGCAACGAGACAGCCCTGCCACTCGTTGAGTGCCTCGATGTTATTAGAAGAGGCCACTGAGGCTTATTACTGCGTGTTTTTCGATCTCCAAACCTTGTTCAATCCCGCCTTAGCTGGCTGCGGAATTGCCCCGGTGTTTGTCCAGTCCATTTTTTGAATGATCGGTGAAAGGCGCTGGGGTCAGTAAAGCCCATCTGCATTGCAACTTCGTTAATCGAGAGATCGTGGCGGTTCAGACAAAGTTTAGCTGCCTCGCAACGGGAGTCGTCTTTAATCTGTTGAAACGTTGTTCCCTCTCTTTTCAGTCGACGCCTCAGGGTAGGCGCTGACATGCTCAGAGCACTGCTGATCATTTCAAAGCTGGGAAAGCCCTCGCTGAAATCATGGCCAATCATAGCCTTGACCTGGGCGGACAGATTGTTCCCTGCGGGATCATTTTCCATGATTAGCATCTGGTAGGGTGCCGTGCGCAAAAACTCGCGCAGAGAGTGCTGGGTGTGAACCACAGACCAGGCCAGGCAAGTACTATCAAAATACAGCAGATCATTAGTCTGGTTAAAATAGAGCGGACAGCGAAAGAGGTCTTCGTATTTTTCAATATTAGCGGGGGGCGCGCCGGTGAAATCGACGCGCTTTAGTTCGATAGGGCGACCGCAAAGCCAGCCAAAAAAACGATGCCAAACAGAGAGTCCGTAAGCATCTGCGGGACCAACCTGTGGACGACATTCCCTGTCAATGGTGCGATAACCTACCCGGGCAAACTCCTGGCTGAAGTTTGCGTATAACTGACTGCGTTCATCAAAAAAAGTGCGATAAAATTCAGAAGCTCTCTGTATCGCCTGCCCCAGGTTTTCGCAGGAAATGACGCAATAACACATCATTCGAAACGCACCAGGCGCAACCAGCTCACTGCCAGTAACGCCAAAGGTTTCATCCTGCAGCAAACTCAGCACATTTTGGTAAACGCGCGAGTACTGCATGGCACTCACCTCCGAGCGATAGCCCGGGGATTGTTCGTCCAGTGGGTCAAAATCCAGACCTGCCTCAGCAAGAATACCGGAGAAATCATAGCCTCTCTCACCCACCATCTTAAGCAGGGTCTTCATAAAACGTGTGGGAACGCGGTCGCTCATTAATTCAACACTTCAAATCTATGTCGCGAATATTACCAGACTTGGCGCTGGAGCAAAGGTGCTCCCATGGGCGTATACTGTGACTGCGAAAGCTAGGGAGAAGAGCCATGGAATCGCTCTACAATATCTACTACTCGGGAGAGTTACTGGAGGGACAACAGCTTGATCAAGTAAGAGCCAAGCTAGCGGCCCTGTTCAAAGCAAATGATGCGACCCTGGATAAACTATTCAGCGGTAACCCACAGCTGGTCAAGCGAGGGTGCGATAAGCCTACCGCGCTTAAATATAAGCAGGCAATGGAAAATGCCGGCGCTAAACCCCTGATCAAAGCGGTGGAGGTTGCCAGTGCTCATGAAGCCACCCCTGCTCCCAAACCGGCAAAGCAGCAAACCGCGGCCGAACGCATCGCCGCCTTGGCGTCTGCGCCCGATATCGGTGCCTATGGTGATTCTCAGGCGTCCACTGAGCCCGCCACTAACGCCGCAAATAGTGCTCCCGAAGGGGACTCAGGTCTGAATCTGAGCCCGCAAGGCACTGAAGTACTCAAACCTGATGAACGCAGTGAGCAAATAGTTGCGGATATCGATACTTCTGCGCTGGATCTTGACGCAGCGAGTCAGCGGCTATCTGAAGAAGCGCCCTCGCCTCCCCCAGCCCCCGATACCAGCCACCTTGCCATGAGTGAGGCGGGTGAGAGCATTCCAAACCTGGTTACCAATCAGGCGACAACCGTACCTGATTCTGAGACTCTTGACCTGTCGCCGCAAGGGACAGACTTTTCCGACTGCCATGCACCCGAACCTGAGATCCCAAACCTGGATTTATCAGCTATCAGCCTGGCTCCCGAGGGCAGTGAAGTACTTGAGGAAAAGGACCGCAATCGGCCAAAACCGCCCCCTCCTGCCACAGATCATATTAGTCTGCAGAGCTCAAACGGGCAGGAGTAGTCGAACAAACTACGGCAGGTTGATGAGTACCCTCAGACCGGGCTGATTGTCTTCCAGGTCTACTGTCCCACCATGATAGTGGGCAATTGCCTGGGCCATGCTGAGACCTAGCCCATGTCCAGGCTGGGAAGATCGACTGGGTTCTACCCTATAGAAACGCCTGAATACGTCTTCCCAGTGTTCCGCCGATATACCCGGCCCCGTGTCTGAGATCACAACCCTGTATCCAGAATCTTCGTTAGATGAATTATGAGCCAGCTCAACTCTCACCGAGCCTTGCTGTTGCGTGTATTTAATCGCGTTGTCCAGAACATTGGCAAACATCTGGAACAATAGATCCGCTTCTCCCTGGCAACTCGCATTAGGTACTGTTACCCAATCCAACTCAATCTCACTTTCCTGGGCCACTGGCTCGTAAAGTTCTACGACATCGCTTAACAGCTGGCGCAGGTCCACTTCGCCGCCACCGGCGTGGCGATTACCTGACTCCATCGTAGAGATGCGCAATACCGCATTGAAGGATGCCAGCAAACTATCGCAGTCATTGAGCAAGCGTTCTACGTCTTCACTTTTCTCTGCCGGCAAGCTGTGGTGCAACTCACTCAATTGGTTACGCAAGCGGCTCAAAGGGGTGCGCAGATCGTGAGCAATATTGTCGGACACGCTTCGCACCCCGTGCATCAGGGATTCAGTCTGGTCCAGCAAGTGATTGAGAATAATCGCAAGTTCGCCCACCTGGCCTCTTTCAGCACTGGCGTCGAGTCGCTGGGAGGGATCACCCCTGATGATTCGCGACATCTCCCTGCCCAGCATTTCCACTCGCCGTAAACTTCGGGCCGCAGCAAAATACCCGCCGATCAAACCCAATAAGATAGTAATGAGCATGGTGCGGGCCAGAGTGGCAAAAACCAGGCGCGCCTGATGAACTGCCTGCTCATAACTGCGCGCTACAATCACGCTGTATTCATCACCCAGGGTTACTTCGCGGGCAATGAAATCGACTTCAATTGACTCTCCCCATTCCAGCAGTGCAAGCTCGAAACCTACCCAGCCATCGTCGAATTCCCTGTAGCCTGTAGACTCGGGGAGATCCCCCGCCATCTTATCTCCCGCTCTGTCACTCACGAGATAATGAAAGCGATCCAGTATCTGGGTGTCGCGTTGATCCTGCAGATAACGGCGAACCCCCACAAGTGACTGGCCCTCGTAAACAATCTGCAGGGTCTCCTGCTCTTCGATGATGCTCTGCGAAAAGTCGCGAAAATAGTTGTAACTGAAGAAAGCGTAAAGCCCAACCACTACCAGAAAAACGGTGGCACTCAGTACCAGCAGGTACTTGGCGATGTAACGGAAGGTCAAGCTACCAATGACCTTTTGCATTATTGGGCCTCAGGGCCGAGTCGGTAACCCGCGCCTCTCACAGTCAGCAACAGTGAAGTATCAAAATCCTTATCAATCTTCTGGCGCAGACGCGATACATGCACATCAATCACATTGGTCTGCGGGTCAAAATTGTAGCCCCATACATGCTCTAACAGCATCGTGCGGGTCACTACCTGACCGGCATGGCGCATCAGGTATTCCAGCAGTTTATACTCGCGTGGTTGCAATAAAACAGCCAGCCCTCTGCGGCTAACATTCTGCTTCAGTAGATCCATCACCAGGTCTTGCACCTGAAGCCGGGTAGTGCCGTCCTGGTTGTTGACACCGCGCCGCGAAAGCGCCTGCAGCCGGGCCAACAACTCATCCATAGCGAATGGCTTCACCAGGTAATCGTCGGCGCCGCTGCGCAAGCCCTTCACTCTATCGTCAACCTCGCCCAGTGCACTAAGCACCAGCGCAGGGGTTTCATTGCCGATTTCCCGCAGATCCTGAATCAGCTGCAGACCATCTCTGCCCGGCAACATGCGATCGACAATCCACACATCAAAGGCTTGATCCCGGGCTGTGTCATAAGCCAGATCACCTTCAGTGCAGTGCACAGACCGGTGCCCGACACGCTCCAACTCCGAGCAAATAAATTTTGCCACGGACTGATCGTCTTCTACCAATAATACGTTCATGTTGTCACCCACTTATACCGGCAATGTAGCACGGGGGTGAGTGCCGACCAACGTGGCGATGACACTAAGGAGGCATCATTACCAATCCTTAATCTGGCGCAATTAATGATAGACTTATCACCTATGGATGATACTCAGGAAAAGCGGCCCTCCCCTTCGCTACTGCGCCACCTTATAGCCATGGTTTATGACGCGTTACTGGTGATAGCACTGGTATTCGTAGTGAATGGCCTGGCACTAGGTCTATCTGTACGGTTGACTAATGGTGCACAGGAGGTCTTGAACCCGCATATCGGCCAGGCTCTCATCGTAATTTGCCTGGTCGGTTTCTACAGCGCGTTCTGGTTGAAAAGTGGCCAAACACTGGGAATGCAGGCCTGGCGAATTAAGCTGGTGAGTATTGGCGGCGAAAATCCGACATTTACCCAGGCACTATTGCGCTGCGCGGGTGCCGTGGTGTCCGTCGGGTGCCTGGGTCTTGGCTACTGGTGGAAACTCATTGATCGCAACGGCCGCTACTGGCATGACTACTTATCAGGTACTGAATTGGTACTGTTGCCCAAAAGTAGCCGTAACTCTGACCGCTAACGCGCTCTGAGTAACAGCAACATGCCTGCCGCCCCACAGAGTAAAATTGGTACCAAAGCCGCGTAAATCGGTGCAAAGCCAAACACCAGACTAGCCGGGCCGAGCAAATCCTGACTGGTGCGAAACACAATCCCCACAATCACGCCGGCAAAGATTCGAAAACCCATAGTGCCCTCGCGCAAGGGTCCAAAGATAAACGATATCGCCACCAACACCAGCGCACCAATCGCCGCCGGTTGCAATATCTTGCCCCACAACGCGAGCTGGTAGTCATCGGAATCCAGCCCCTGGGATTGCAAGTAGCGACTGAAACGATAGAGATCAGAAATGGGCAAATACTCGGGCTCTACTGCCATTACAGTCAGGAGTTCAGGTGTAATCCCTGTATCCCAGCGCATTACCTCATGGGTTTCCCGGGTGGTCTGCCAGCTGCTGAAGTTGGTCAGCACTGCATCCTCCATGGTCCAGTAGCCGCCCTCAAAACTAGCCCGACGAGCCCGCAGGGAATACTCCATTAGCAAGTCTTCATCAAACTCCAGCATGGTAATACCGTGAACTACACCGCCGGCTTCCACCGCGTTAAAGTGCAGAAAGGTATTACCCTCCCTGTTCCAGATGCCGTAACGTCCTCCAAAACTCTCACCCGGATTTTGGGCGAGCGCACGCTGCGTTTCGGCCATCTGCTCAGTCTCTGGGGCGACAAATTCGCCCAGGGAAAAACCCATTATCGCTATCAGCAGCGCCGGCTTCATGGCCACCCAAACCAAACGACCTGTTGAGACGCCGGCAGCTCGCATAACCACCAACTCGCTGGACGTAGCCAGTTGACCCAAACCCAACATGCAGCCAATAAGGGCGGCAAAAGGAATAAATTCATAGAGGCGACCAGGCAATGTCAGCAAAATATAAAGTCCGACCTGACCAAAGGTATAGGTCTTGGAAATGTCGTCCGCCTCGTCAATAAAAGCAGCAATCGCGTCCAGGCCAACGATGATTGCCAATACCAATAAAATCGCAACGAATACTGTCCACCCGACGTGTCGATCAAGCTTTCGCATTGAGATACCTCCGGTGCTTGAGCCGGCCCAACACCGCCGGCCCGTAAAGCATCGCCAGTGCCACCGCTAGAAACAGTGCGTGCACCGCCCAAATATTGACTGTCCCGCCTTCTCCCGACGCAATGCCAGATCTCGCATTGGCCAGCAGAGTCAGGTAACCCAAATAAAGAATAAACGCCGGTGCCATCTTGATATAGCGGCCACGCCGGTGATTTGTATGGCTCATACACATGGCAATAATGGCGACAATCGGCACCATCACGGGAATAGAGAGACGCCAGTGCAAAGCGGCTTTATCTTCGAGCAGCTCTGAGCTCAAAAGATGGGCAGTCGTGCGGCCATCGACTGGGTCAGCCGTACGGACCCCCCCCTCTGGCTCAGGAATAAGCTCCCCGAACTGTTCAAAACTAACGACCTGGTAGTCCAGGTCACCCGGATAGCCCACGTAGCGCACGCCGTTGCGCAGTTCCAGGTAGCGAGCCCCTGTTGCGGAGTCAAATTTCACTTCACCTTCACTGGCAATGGTCAGCAGCATAGTCAGCTCTCCATCATCTTCCCTCTCTGCCTGGGAGAGGAAAACGGAATGCATAACACCATTCGCATCGACAGCTTGTGCGTAGCTCACCATGTCATTACTTCGTCGGGTCTGGAAACGACCAGCTGCCAATGCGTTGATGCCCTGAGAGGACTCCGGAGCGTGGAGCAAAGCTTCAGAGCGCGCGGCACCCAGCGGAGAGATGAACAAGCTGAGGCCACCGACAATCACCATGACCAGCAGGGCGGGCACCAGGGTGTAGCCAGCCAAGCGCTGGGGACTGATACCTGTGGCGGTGAAAATCACCATCTCACTTTCTACGTAAAGACGGCCGTAGGACATTAGAATCCCTATAAAAAGGCCAAGTGGAATAATCAGCTCCATAAATCCCGGCAGGCGATACAACAGCACCGGGACGAGAATACCGGCGGCCAAATCACCCACGGCAGCTTCAGCCAGGTATTTAACAAATCGACCACTGATAATAATCACCAATAAGACAAAGCTCACGGCGACCATGTGCACCAGCACATCCAGTGCGAGATAGCGGAGAATTTTCATAGCCTACTCAGTTCGAAATCTGCATATTCTGGTTGGGTTTACTGGCGCAACATCATACACTAGCGCTTGCCAAAACAGCGAGATTATTAGCCATGACTGCGATCAAGTTTTCTGCCCGAAAAGTCAACGACCCCACCACCGCCACCACCGAATGTGCTGTTGTGTACATTTTCAGTGACAGTAAGTTATCCGGCACTGCCTCAGCCCTGAACAAAGCGTCAGGAGGGGCGATAAAAGCAGTTCTTGATTTGGGCGACTTTACTGGCAAAAGCGGCCAGTGCTCAACACTGCCGGGCACCGGGAAAATTAAAAGACTACTACTCGTAGGATGCGGAGAAAAAAAGCAGTTCGATCGCTCCGCTGCCAGAGATTTCGCCCAGGCGGTTTACAGTGGGATTAACGGTACCAGCGCCAAAAGTGCGCTGTTACTGCTGGACGACATGAAGGTCAAGGGCGCGGACGACCACTGGCTGCTGGAAATGCTCTCTCGCACGCTGGAAAGCAAAAGCTACCGCTACACCGAGACCGTTTCCAAGCCAAAACCTGCGTTAAGCCTTCAGCGTGTAGTGATTAGCTGCGCTGCGCCAAAAGCGGCTGCACAGCGCGCGCTGGACCAGGGCAGCGCTACTGGTAATGGCATTAATACCGCCCGCAACATGGCCAACTTGCCGGGCAATATTTGCACCCCCAGTTACCTAGCACAGCAGGCTCGTAAAATGGGCCGCAGCAGTAATGCACTGAGTGTACAAATCCTCGAAGAAAAGAAAATGCGCGAGTTGGGCATGGGTTCATTGCTATCGGTCACTGCTGGCACCGATCAACCCGCCAAACTAATCGTTATGAATTACCAGGGCGGCAAAAAGAACGACAGCCCCCATGTTCTGGTCGGCAAAGGGATTACCTTCGACAGTGGAGGCATTTCCCTCAAGCCCGGCGCTAAAATGGATGAGATGAAGTACGACATGGGTGGCGCCGCAGGTGTATTTGGTACCATGGACGCAATTACCGCTATGAAGCTTCCGCTCAACGTCATTGCTGTTATTGCAGCGGCCGAAAACATGCCCAGCGGCGGGGCCACGAAGCCCGGTGATGTCGTCACCAGCATGGCAGGCAAGACCATTGAAGTCCTCAATACAGATGCAGAGGGCCGACTGGTCCTTTGCGACGCGCTTACCTACGTGGAGCGTTTTAAGCCTGCCTCGGTGATCGATATTGCAACCCTCACCGGCGCCTGTGTCGTCGCCTTGGGCTCACATGCCACAGGGCTCTACGCCAACAAGGAGCAACTGGCGCAGCAATTACTTGCCGCGGGTACAGAAAGTCACGACCGCGCCTGGCACATGCCCTTGTGGCACGAGTACACCAAACAACTCAGGAGCAACTTTGCCGACCTGGGCAATATCGGCGGCGGTGGCGGCGGCAGCGTCACAGCAGCCTGCTTCCTGGCAGAGTTCGCCAAAAGTTATGATTGGGCCCACCTGGATATCGCTGGTACCGCCTGGGACAGCGCGCCCAAAGGCGCCACAGGGCGTCCGGTAGGCTTACTGACTCGCTACCTGATGGATCGCGCCGGGCAGTGACTCGCGTAGGCTTTTACGTGGTACAAGCTGCTGCCGCTGGCCAACGCCTGGAGGTAGCAGCCAGACTCGCGGATAAAGCCTATGCTCAGGGTCACAACATTTATATCAACGCCACTGACAAACCCCAGGCCCAGGCACTGAACGAATTACTGTGGAGCTTTCGGCCAGCCAGTTTCATGCCACACGCTCTCGCTGGCGAAGAGCAATCAGAGCAAATAGCCATTGGCTGGGGGCAGGATCCGGGTAAACACTCAGACCTGCTGATCAACTTGCAACTGGAAATCCCTTCTTTCTTTTCCCGCTTTGCCAGGGTCGCCGAAGTCGTCACCCAGGACGAAGACAGTCTCGCCGCGCTCCGCAAGTCCTGGCTCTTTTATAAAGAACGGGGCTACCACCTGGAAAAACACGACCTCTAGGCCAATTGTTCACTCCTACACAGCCTTTAACGCATGGCGTATAATCGCGCTCCTTGCATGACTACCCCTGGACCTCCCGACTGATGGAAAAGACATTCCAACCCGCCGACATCGAAACCCGCTGGTACCAAGAATGGGAATCCAAGGGCTATTTTGCTCCTCAAGGAGGAGACCAAGCGTACAGCATCATGATCCCACCGCCGAATGTGACCGGCAGCCTGCACATGGGCCACGGGTTCCAGGAAGCAATCATGGACGCCCTGATTCGCTATCACCGCATGGCTGGTTACAACACGCTATGGCAAGTGGGTACCGATCACGCTGGCATTGCGACTCAGATGGTGGTTGAACGTCAACTGGAAGCCAAAGGCATTAGTCGCCACGACCTGGGACGTGAGGAGTTCATCAAAAAAGTCTGGGAATGGAAAGAAGAATCCGGCGGCACCATCACCCGCCAACTGCGTCGCCTCGGATCCTCTCTGGACTGGTCCAGAGAACGCTTCACTATGGACGAAGGTCTTTCCAATGCAGTGCAGGAAGTGTTTATTCGCCTTTATAAAGAAGGCCTGATCTACCGCGGCAAACGCCTGGTGAACTGGGACCCGGTGCTGCATACCGCCATCTCTGATCTTGAAGTTATCTCTGAGGAAGAGCAGGGGCACCTGTGGCACTTTGACTATCCTTTAGTGGGTGGCGAAGGCCATCTCACCGTGGCGACAACCCGCCCTGAAACTATGTTGGGAGATTCTGCGGTAGCAGTTCACCCCGAAGACGAGCGCTATGCCCACTTGATTGGTCGCATGGTAGAACTGCCGCTTACCGGCCGCGAGATTCCCATCATCGCCGACGACTACGTCGATAAGGAATTTGGTACTGGCTGCGTAAAAATTACCCCAGCTCACGATTTCAATGATTATGAAATGGGCAAGCGTCACGGCCTGCCACTGCTGAATATTCTTGATGACAACGCTGCGATCGGCTCAGATGCACCAGAGGCATACTTTGGTATGGACCGCTTCGAGGCTCGCAAGAAAATCGTTGCCGATCTGGATGCGCTGGGACTGCTGAATAAAATTGACGACCATACACTCAAGGTGCCACGCGGCGATCGCTCTGGGGTAGTCATCGAGCCATACCTCACGGACCAATGGTATGTTGATGCTCGCGAACTGGCCAAGCCAGCCATTGCCGCGGTAGAAAATGGTGACATTCAGTTCGTCCCTAAACAGTGGGAGAACACTTACTTCGCCTGGATGCGTGACATTCAGGACTGGTGCATCAGTCGCCAGCTATGGTGGGGACATCGAATCCCAGCCTGGTACGACGACGACGGCCATATCTACGTAGGCGAGTCAGAAAAGGCCGTACGTGCTGAACACAAATTGGCGGACACAATAAGCTTAAGCCAGGACAACGACGTGTTGGACACGTGGTTTTCCTCTGCGCTTTGGACTTTTTCTACCCTCGGCTGGCCGGAAGAAACCGAAGACCTGAAAATCTTTCATCCCAGTTCAGTGTTGGTCACGGGCTTTGACATTATTTTCTTCTGGGTTGCCAGAATGATTATGATGACGCTGCATTTTCGCAAAGAGGTACCCTTTGATACGGTTTATGTGCATGGACTGGTGCGCGATGCCGAGGGGCAGAAAATGTCCAAGTCGAAAGGCAACGTGCTGGACCCGATTGACCTGATTGACGGAATCGAACTCGAACCACTGGTCAGCAAGCGCACGGCAGGAATGATGCAGCCAAAACTGGCTGCGAAAATTGAAAAGGCAACCCGCAAGCAATTTCCAGATGGTATCGCGGCCTACGGCACCGACGCACTTCGCTTTACTTATTTTTCTCTGGCTTCAACCGGGCGCGATGTGCAGTTCGATATCGGCCGCATCGAAGGCTACAAGAATTTTTGCAACAAAATCTGGAATGCAGCTCGCTATGTGATGATGAATTGCGATGGCGAAGACTGCGGTCAGGACGAATCACTGCCGTTTGACCGCAGCCTGGCTGATCGCTGGATTGTCAGCAGACTGCAGGAAATAGAAAGCGATGTTGCACGTTGCGTTGCGTCCTACCGCTTCGACCTGGCATCCCAGGCGCTGTACGAATTCATATGGAACGAGTACTGCGACTGGTACCTCGAACTGTCCAAACCCGTGCTCTGGGATGACAACGCCAGTCCGGAGGCAAAACGAGGCACCCGGCGCACCCTGATCCGCGTTCTGGAAACCTGGCTTCGGCTGCTGCATCCCCTGATGCCCTTCATTACCGAGGAAATCTGGCAAACTGTGGCGCCATTGGCCGGAAAATCTGGCCCAACCATTATGCTACAACCCTATCCGGTAGCAGATGACAGCGCTGTGGACAGCGCCGCAAACGCGGATATAGAATGGCTGAAGGGCGTTATCGTGGGTGTCCGTAACATTCGCGGGGAAATGAATATTCCTCCCGGTAAGGAACTCACAGTCCTGATGAAGAACGGCGGCGAAGAGGATCAAAGACGACTGACGCAGAACGCCCCCTTCCTCAGAAAGCTTGCGAAACTGGACGAAGTCACCTGGTTGGACACGACAGAAGAAGCACCAGTAGCTGCTACTGCCCTTGTTGGTGACTTGGAAATTCTCGTCCCCATGGCGGGCTTGATTGATACGGAAGCAGAACTGGCCCGGTTGGCCAAAGAGACCGAAAAATTGGAGAAAGACCTGAAACGTCTTCAGGGTAAGCTGGGCAATAGCTCCTTCATCGACAAAGCACCCGCCGAGGTGGTAGAAAAAGAACGAGATAAAATGCAGGCACAAGAACAGGCACTGCAGAAGTTAAAAGAGCAGGAGCAACGTATCCGCAATATCTAGTAGCTCCGGAATCTCTCCGGCACCAAAGGTTTCACGTCTGCGTCATTCCCAGTGAGTGGCGTAGCATAATAAAAGCAATACGCTAGAACCGAGGTAAGAGGTATGAGTGATCGTGTAAGCGGCACGGTAAAGTGGTTTAACAATGCCAAGGGTTTTGGCTTTATCACCCGGGAAGAAGAAGATGCTGATGTCTTCGTGCATTTCCGTTCCATCGAGGGTGATGGTTACCGCACCCTGAATGAGGGACAAGAGGTGGAGTTCAGTCTGATAGAGGGCCCCAAAGGCCTGCAAGCGGAAGACGTCCACAAGGTGTAGCCTGTTCGTCGGATTTAATACTCCGGAACAAAAGCGCAACTCAAAGCCCAGCCGGCGACGCCTCCAGCGCCGTCCGTGATTTCTATTTGCACTATTTTTGCGTTATTAGCCGCGTTAGGTGGTAGACTGCCGCCGCCTTCGGGCTTCACTAACAGGGGTATACATGAATTTTTTCGGAAAAATTGTCATCAGCGTCCTGGCCGCAACCGCTGCCTGGGCCCTACTTACATTTGTAACAGTGGCTCAACCGGCCCTGGTCTTCCTAGTCTTAGTCATCGCCACACTTGCCACTGCTTTTCTGGTAACAATTCCAGTGAGCAAAGCAGCAGTCACAGCCAGCAAACCCTCCAATGGCAGCAGCAAGAAGCAAACAACCAAAGCCTCCGTTACTGAAGGCCCGAGGGAGGAAGGCGAGGTAAAATGGTTTAATGTATCAAAAGGCTTTGGCTTCATTACCAAAGACGATGGCGAAGAAATTTTCGTCCATTTCCGGTCAATTATTGGCGAGGGTCGCCGCGGCCTTAAAGACGGTCAAAGAGTGAGCTTTGTAGAGGCCAATACAGACAAAGGCCCGCAAGCTGAGGATGTAGAGCCTCTTTAAGAGGCCCCTTGCTCTACGACCGCAATTAAACTGGTCTCCAGCATCGCAGCTCCCCGCCGTAGGGCTTGTTCCGCAGGCAGGGCCTTATCCTCCAGTGCCATCTCAACCAGGCAGTAGCCTAACTCCACAGTAATTCGTGACTGTAGAATCACTGCCTCGTCCACGGGGCGATTAAACCACTCAGCAATAAAGTTCGCCAATTGCCGCGCCAACAACTGATGTGAGGTCAACCTCAGCTCTCGCAGGGGCTCCACAGCGCGCAGCGCCTGAGCTATTTCCAAACCACCGACCTGCTTCAGCGTCACTTCATAGGTGAGCCAGAGCACCTCATAAAAATTAGCGAGCAGCCGCTCGGGTTCACCCTCTACGTAGTTATGATCCACCCACTTCTGGAACGCGTCATTTTGACGGTCCATCAGCACAGCGCCCAAGGTGTTTATTACCGCATACTTATTTGGGAAATAGCGATAGAGGGCAGGAACTGTTATTCCAGCTCTCTCAGCGATCAGATTAGTCGATATACGCTCAACACCCACTTCTACAAGTAGTTCGGCGGCGGCGGCGAGAATCGACTCATAGGTACGTTTCGCCCGCTCTTGCCGTGGGCGATTTTTCTCCAGCAATTCAACCTGCCGTCGGGGTGCAGTCGTCATCTAATGTGTCCTTGTCCGCTGCGCTTGCATTCGAAGTCACTTCACAGGAGATTAACAGAGAACTCCGTTAGCGCACAGCATGCTGGCGGAATATTAAATGTGTGAGAGACTTCAATATAGTTGGGCACTGACCTGGCTAGGTTATTTCCTCGCAATTCAGGTTATGGGAAAAGAGGGTGGTGTAAGGCCTGCAGACCTCAGTTTAATAGCATTGGATGCAAGCTATGAACTTCACCTCCCCTCTTATGACCCACCGGTGCATGCCAATGGTTCTTTTATACAATCTTATCCCAATCGTGCCATTTTAACCACCGTGACCATCGCCTGCTTTAAACGCGAAAGCCAAGAGATGCAGACTGGGCTAATATACCGACCTGATTTGACTCCGCATGGCAGGAACAATGACCGCCTACAAGAGAACGGTATTACTAAAGAGAGCGATACTCGCCAGCACAATCACGCTCGTCTGCAGCCAGGTTGTTTCGGGCTTTGAGCGTACAGAGCAACGAGAGCCCTGCGCGGACTACAGTGAAACTCGCAAACCCATGTTCGGGGACTTGCACGTGCACACCAGTTTTTCGTTTGATAGCTATGTATCCAGTCAGCGCAACGGACCCGGTGCGGCGTACAGTTATGCCAAAGGTAATCCCATTATTCTTTCGGATGCTGATGGTGAACAAACCTTAAAGGCCCAGATTCAGCGGCCACTGGACTTTACCGCAATTACAGATCACGCTGAATTTCTTGGTCCGATAAACCTTTGCACGCAGGATTCATCAAAAGCCGCTTACTGGTTTCCGGCCTGTATCGCCGGACGCAGCAGTTGGTTCATCGCGCAGCTACTGGCAGCTAATTATTGGGCCAAAATCGGTGTAGTCGGCGACACCTCAGAAAAAAACATTTCTCTTATCTGCTCAATGGGAAATTGTGATGCTGCGCACAGCGAGGCGTGGCAGGGAATTCAGGACGCCGCAGAACAGCACTATGATCGCAGTTCAGAGTGCAGCTTCACCACCTTCATCGGTTATGAATACACCGATGCTCCGAACTACTCGAATCTCCACCGCAATGTGATATTCCGCAATGCGCATGTCACTGACTCGGCCATCTCCACTTATGACACTGGTTCGAAGAACGTGCCAGAACTCTGGCGCAGGCTGCGCGATCAGTGCATAGACGCTGAGACAGGCTGTGATGTGCTGGCCATTCCTCACAATTCCAACCTCAGTCGGGGTTTGATGTTTCCTGATCCGCGCAACGAGCAGGAAGCGCTCGACAGGTCCTTCTTCGAGCCTCTGGTGGAACTGGTTCAGCACAAAGCGGCCAGCGAATGCCGCTTTGACCGCCTCGCCGGTACTGGCCTGGATACCGAGGACGAACTGTGTGACTTCGAGCAGGTGGAAGCAGACAACCTTTCCATGTTGGGAACGCTTTACGGTGAAGTGCGCACCGATGAAGCCAGGGCGGTGCCGCTTGAAGAATTTGGCCGCCGAAATATGGTTCGTAATACGCTCAAAGACGGTCTGGCCCTGCAAGCCAGCACTGGCATTAATCCGTTTATGTTGGGATTCATTGGCAGCACCGACACCCATAGCGCCTCCCCCGGTGGTGCCGAAGAAAACAACTACACTGGCCATCTGGGTCGCAGAGACGCTGGCTACCGCAACGTGCAAGATCATTTTTTCGATAACCCCGGCGGCCTCGCCGTGGTTTGGGCAGAGGAGAATTCACGCGATGCTATTTTTGCAGGCATGCGCCGCAGGGAATCCTATGCCACCAGCGGAACGCGCCCGGTCGTGCGCTTCTTTGCCGGAACGGAAATAGCCGATGATCTCTGTGCTGACCCGCAAATGGTGACAAAGGCCTATCAGGCTGGCATTCCAATGGGGGGCCAATTGACAGCACCTGAAACGTCTCCTGGGTTTTTGGTAAGCGCTGCCAGGGACCCGGGCAGCCCGGGCAACCCCGGCCTGGATTTACAGAAAGTGCAAATCATTAAAGGCTGGCTAGACACTGAGGGTGTTACCCATGAAGAGGTATTTAACGTGGCTGGCAGCACCGACAACACTGCCGGCGTTGACACTGAAAGCTGCTTACCGACCGGCACAGGGCATAAAAATCTTTGCACCGTTTGGCGCGATCCACAGTACAATAGCAACGAGTCCGCATTCTATTATGCTCGAGTTTTGGAAAACCCTTCTTGCCGATGGAGCACGCTGCAGTGTCAGGCCGCAGGCGTAAACCCTTTCGCCGAGAACTGTGCTGAGCAAGCGGAGCACCAGACTGCAAAACTTCAGGAAAAAGGAGCCATTGGCGACGTGTTTGGTCGCTGCTGCCTGGATCCCGCAACAGAACCGTTTTACTCACCAACAATTCAGGAACGGGCATGGACCTCGCCCATCTGGATCAATGCCAACAAGGAGTAAGCTTGGCCACCAAATCACGCACAGAGCGACGTTTTCGCGGTGTCGTTATGCCCACCGGATCTCACCCCGCAATCCGCAAGGTCAAGCGCCAGGGGCTCGAGCCCTCTATTCATGGCAACAAGCTGTGGAAATCCAGCTGCCTGCTGATCGACTACCTGAAGAAAAATCCGCCTGAACACAGTCGATACATCCTCGATGTGGGTTGCGGATGGGGCATTTCGGGTATCTGGTGCGCCAAGAATTTCAACTCCAGTGTTACCTCTGTAGACGCTGATCCAGATGTATTTCCGTTCCTGCAGGCCACCGCCGAAATCAACGGCGTACAGACAGAGCATTTAGTATCGCGCTTCGAGGACCTGAGCACCAAACAACTATCTCGTTATGACATGTTGATTGCAGCCGATATCTGTTTCTGGGACGAACTGGTAAAGCCAGTGACCAAAATGGTCGACCGAGCAGTCAAGGCCGGAGTTAAACAAATCCTGATCGCTGATCCTGAACGTGCACCGTTTTTTGAAGTGGCAGAACGCTGCGCCGACAAGCACTATGCAGAAGTTCTGGAATGGAACACCCAGGGTGCCATAGAAGCTTCCGGTGCCATTATGGTCCTGGAGAACGCGTAAGTTCAGTTTAGGATCTGATAATCACGCTGCAGTCCCGTGACCGCCTCAGGCTCACCGTTGACCCATCGCGGGCGAAATAAAACAGCCGACAGTTTACGCCGAAAACTATTGAGAGACGTGTCCTCGCTCCCACTGATCAAAGTGGTTTGTAATTGACTCAACCTGCCGCGGGAAGAGACATCATAACTGGCACGAACCACCGGACCTTCATCCACCCCTATCAACTGAGGCACCCAAAAAACGCCATTGTCCGGCAGTTCCACCGGCGTACCCAACCACTGTTCCAGCAGTCCGCTCTCACCGGCGCCCTGCAGTTCTGCGACGACTGCCGCATAGGCCTCGGATGACCGCTGCTTGCTGCCGCACCAGAGGTACCAGTCGCCCAACGCCAGCTCCACCGATGCATGCTCCGCCGGCCCCCGCATTCGTGCCGCACTCATCAATTGCTTTAACAGATCCGCGCCTTTCGCCGGCGCTGATCGCAGGAGCGAGTTCATACGCTGCTCCTCCAATTCAGCAACTGCCGGCTTTGCTCCCATATACTGGCTGGCAGTCAACACTTGACTCTCCTGCAGCAGGGGAGAATGGCGCTGCAATAAGAGGTATAAGTTTTTCAATTGGCTGAACGCCATCTCCCTGCGCCAAAGGTAATCGACCTCAACATCCTGTTGCAGTCCCAGCAACAGTTCCTCGTTGGCATTGATCAGATCCAGTAAGCGTCGTGAATTCTTTCCCACATCCCGGCGCAATGCCTCGCGTTGCCAGCGGAAGTACTCCCGGGCTGCACGCAGCCGCAACTCGGTAAATGGCGGCTGACCGCCGCCATAAAGCCGAAAGAAATAATCGTAACGCTGATCCAGAGACTTCAGGTCTCCTGCTTCACGGTAAGAAACCAGCAGTTCTCGCAACAGGGGAATCTGTCTGTCACTGTATAGCCCGTCATTAATACGAACCACGTGCATGGCTCGACGATAAAGGTTTACTGCTTCCTGATATTCACCCTGTCGTCGATAATAGCGACCCAGGGCCGCCAGTGGCTCGGCAAGACCGTCGGCATAAGGGCCGTCACGTAATTCCAGCGCTTCTAACTGTTTCATGTAGGGCTTGGCTTCAGCGGGTCCCGGTGTGGCGCCAGCAAGCTCCTGCCAGCGTTCACCGCCCTCTTCCCAGGAGGCACCAAATCGAATGAAGTCTTCTCCATAAAAAGTGGGCGCACAGAGGCCAGCGAACGACTGCAGACAGAGCGTCACAGACAGCGTCCAACGTAGGGGCCAACTATTCAGATTAATGGACAAACTTTGATCACCTTTATGGCACGCTTGCGGCAACAATGATATAACGGCGCCTCATTTTGGCAGACCCATCGGTTCCCTGCACAGGGCTCGGAAAGAATATGAAACAGTTAGGCATTCTAGACTCCGCTTTTATCAATCTGGAACAAACCAATACGCCCCAACACGTTGGGGGGCTGGGCATTTATGACCCCTCCAGCGCCCCGGACGGATTCGTCCGTTTCAAGGATGTTATATCAGGCTTTGAGCGACGTCTCTCCAAACAGCCCCTGTTCAGAACACGTCTCATCGAAGTACCCGGTGGTCTGGATAGACCCTACTGGGTAAAGGACGCAAACTTCGATGTAGAGTTCCACCTGCGTCATATCGCTCTGCCGGAGCCGGGCGACTGGCGCCAGCTATGCATTCAGGTTGCCCGCCTGCACGCCCGCCCATTGGACATGTCCCGCCCGCTTTGGGAAGCCTATATTATCGAAGGACTGGATAATATTCCCGGTCTTCCCAAAGGCTGTTTCGCCATTTACACCAAGATGCACCACTCCCTCGTCGATGGCGCCGGGGGCTCTTCTTTCATGGCACTGATTCATGATCTTGTGCCAAACCCCTCGCCTGCCGATGAAGAAGTGGAAGAACCTCGCCTGGTAGACATCGAGCCCAGCATGGCCGAGTTACTATCCAAAGCTTCAGTTAACAGCATTAAAAACACGGCAAGCCTACTGCGTGGCACGGTAAAAAACAGCATCGGGTTGGGCAAGTATGCACTCAACGTTGCTCGCGACCAGATTCCCGCACCGGACATATCCGCACCCAAAACTATTCTTAACAGGGCGGTGGGGCCGCACCGGGTCTTTGATGCAGCAGAATTTCCGCTAGAGGGATTCAAAGACATCAAAAACGCCGCCGGAGTCACCATCAACGACGTGGCCCTTTCTATAGTCGGTGGCGCGCTACAGAGCTACCTGACAAAAAAAGACGAAGCGCCGTCTGAGGGGTCGCTTGCAGCTGGCATTCCTTTGAACATGCGTACCCGTCGTGGGGTAACCGACGACAACAATCAGGTGGGATCAGTTTATTCATCGCTGCATACGGATATTATCGATCCACTGGAAAGGCTGATGGCTGTTACCCAGTCTACAGCTGAGGCCAAGGAAAGCGGCGAAAAGAGTCCTCTGGTTGATGTGCTGAAAATTGCGGGCGCATTCTCCCCGGCCGTCACCAAAGCGGCCGCAGGTATCTGGTCACGCAACCAGCTCTCCTCACTACTGCCGGTAAATATTTCCACTGTTGTGACCAACGTAATGGGGCCCGATTTTCCCCTCTACTGCTCTGGCGCCAAGATGGTCGATTACTACGGTCTTGGTGTGCTGACGCCAGGCATGGGCCTGTTTCACGCGGTTTTCAGCTACGCCGGCAAGGTCACTCTTTCGGTATTGGGTGATCGCACCATCATGCCAGACCCCGAGCTTTATCACACTTGCCTGGTCGAGTCTTACGAGGCTCTTTATGCTGCCGCAACCCGCGCGGATGGTAAAGGCGCCACCAAGAAGAAAGCCAAGGTAGACGCTTCTCGCCGTGCGCGCGCGGCGGAATCTAAACCGAAAACCAAAACCAAAACTAAGGCCAAAACCAGTCAGTCTGCTTCCGCAAATAAAGCATCGGCAAAAGCCAAGACTTCAGCGAGCAAGAAAGCGGTGGCTAAAGCGCCGGTGAAGAAGAAGGCGCCGGTGAAGAAGAAGGCGCCGGTGAAGAAGGCTGCAGCCAAAAAGAAAGCCCCGACAAAAACGGCCCCCAAGAAAGCGACGGCCAAAAAAGCACCTGTAAAAAAGAAGGCCCCCGCCAAACGCAAGGCAACGGCCAGGCCCAAGGTAAAGCCAAAGCTGCAAAACTAAGCACACCCCAAGCGGAAGGCCGGGGCTCAGTGCAATAGAGCTCTGGGGTATTCCTGTCCCCCCAAAAAACCCATCCACGCTGTCGCCGGCATATGCCATGCGCACACCCATAAAAAAACCCGCCATAAAGGCGGGTTCGAAAATAACTCTTGTTGGACCTGGATGGGTTGCCATCTGCAACGCCCCGCGGGGCCTATTGCCAGCCTCGGCATTTGAGGCTTCTGTTTCGAGTTGGCAATAGCTTAATAGAGGGCTTGATATTCATCAAATGTATTATTATTATGCTTGGTATGAACTAAAATCATATCACTATTATGAATACTAAAGAACTCGCAAAAATAGATCTTAACTTATTGATTTCATTGCAGGTATTACTAGAAGAAAAAAACGTCTCCAGAGCAGCAGAGCGCTTGTTTATCACTCAGCCCGCTATGTCAAAGACCCTTTCTAGGCTAAGGGCGGTATTTGATGACGCTCTATTCACCCGCTCCAGTCACGGCATGCAGCCCACACCCAGAGCCCTCGAGTTGACTGACAGGCTCACCGAAATACTCTCCGGCATTGGCCAGCTGGTCTCTAAGCAGGCATTCAACCCCGCCCTGATTGATACTGAAATTACCTTGGCCTTGTCGGAGTACATCGGTGTCGCCCTGCTGCCGACTCTGGCAAAACGCCTTCAGATGCAAGCGCCAAACCTACACCTGCGCATTGTCACCCGGGTAGAAAATCAGCTAGAGCAGCTCGCCCTGGGCAAGCTTGATTTCGCTGTACACATTCGACATCAGCATTACAGTCCAGACTTTCGCACCATAGACCTGGGGAGTAGCCCACCTGTGTTGCTAATCCGCGAAAACCACCCGTTACAAGCCGGTAATATCAGTCTGGCAGACTTGGCTAACTACCCGGTGGTGCGCCTTTACGTTTCTGACCGGGAGCAGTTGCAAGTGAAGGCTGGTGAAGACTTATTTGACGGCCTTGGCACCAACACTCGAGGATCGTTGGAAATATCGCACCTGATGACCGCGATGGAGGTACTGCGTAACACCGATTATTATATGCTGGGTCCGGCTTTTCTGACCCAGAACGAAAGTATCAGTCACGGCATTACAGCACTGCCAGTGCCGCGCACAGGAAATAGCAGCGTGAATTATGTTCTTGCGGCCCATCAAAGAACAGAAAACTCTCCCTTACACAACTGGCTATGGGAAGAGATCACCTGTACCATCCGCGAGCTGCGTCCAACCCAACCCCGCAAGCTCCGACAGCGAGTTGCGGCCGGCGCGGCCCAGCACCGGTAAACGATCCAACCGAGCCAGCCATGAGCAAGAAAAAACGTCGCGAAATCCCCCGTTTTAAAACGCCTATCATCGAGACTCACTGCCACCTGGACTACTTGCAAGGTGATCAACTAACGGAGACCCTCGATAAAGCCAGGGATGTAGGCGTTGAAAAAATCATTACCATCGCCGTCTCTCCCGACAATCTGGACACTGTCAAGGCGCTGGCCAATAGCGCCACAGATATCTGGGGCACCCAGGGCATACATCCGCACGAGGCAGAGCACTACGATGACGGTGTTGAAAGCCGCATTCGAGAAAACCTGAAAACCGACGCGCGACTGCTGGCAGTTGGCGAGATTGGCCTGGACTATTTCTATGATCACGCTGACCGCGCGGTGCAGTGCAAAGTATTTGAGCAACAGCTTCAGATTGCAGTGGATTTGCAGCTTCCCGTTGTTATTCATACGCGCGATGCCGATGAAGACACCCGCGCCATTCTAGCCAACTTCAGCGGTCGCCTGCCTAACAAGGGCGTCATACACAGCTTTACCTCGGGCATGAAGTTGGCCCAATACTGTTTAGGCGAAGGTTTTATGCTGGGCTTCAACGGCATTTCCACTTTCAACAGGGCTGACAACGTGCGTGAAGTCATCGCAGCCACCCCCGTAAAGCAGGCGCTATTGGAAACGGACGCGCCTTATCTCACCCCCGTGCCTTACCGCGGCCGTCCTAACGCCTCATACTATCTTCCTTTTATTGCTGAGCAGGTAGCTGAAACAATGCAGATGGAAGTGGAAGAACTGCTGGGACAGGTCTACCGTAATAGTCAGACTTTATTTTTCGGGAACGCTTAATGGAATACCTGGTAGGACAGCGCTGGGTCAGCCACGCTGACGCACAACTGGGGCTGGGCATCGTCGTCGATGTCGAGCCGCGCAGAATTACACTCAGTTTTCCCGCGGTTGGCGAGGAGCGAACCTACGCCAGCGAAAATGCGCCCTTGACTCGATTGCGGTTTAAAGAAGGAGATCATATCAGCACCGTTGAAGGTGTGGAGCTCACTGTTTCTGCAATCAACGAGCATCATGGCCTGCTCATGTACACTGGCACTGACCACCACGATCAGCAGCTTGTGGTCTCTGAACTAGAGCTGGACGCTTTTGTTCAACTCACCACCCCACAGCAGCGCTTACTCAATGGCCACTTCGACAAGAACCAGGATTTCGCCCTACGAGTTGCGACCTTGCAGCACACCAACCGATTGCAGGGTAGCGCAGCCCGCGGACTGATGGGCTCGCGCACCAGCCTGCTCCACCACCAGCTTTATATCGCCAATGAGGTAGGCCAACGGCACGCTCCAAGAGTGCTGCTGGCAGATGAGGTCGGCCTGGGCAAGACCATCGAGGCTGGCATGATAATTCACCAGCAGCTACTCACTGGGCGAGCCACACGGGCGCTTATATTAGTACCTCCCAGCCTGTTGCATCAGTGGCTGGTGGAGATGTTACGGCGCTTTAACCTGCACTTTTCACTGTTCGACGCAGATCGCCTGGCAGAGATGTCCGAAGGCAATCCCTTTGAAGCCGAACAACTCGTTCTATGCAGTCTTGATCTGTTTGAAGGCAGGGACGAACTTCAGCAAATGGCGTTGGCAGCGGGCTGGGATCTGGTTGTGGTCGACGAGGCCCATCATCTGCACTGGTCTGAGGATGAAGCGGGTGAGGACTACGGGTTCGTTGAAGCACTGTCTACTTGCAGCGCAGGCTTGTTACTGCTCACCGCAACGCCTGAGCAGATCGGTCAGGCCAGCCACTTCGCCAGGCTGCGCTTGCTTGATCCCTCTCGCTTCCACGACCTGGAAAGCTTTCGTGAAGAAGAGACCCAATTTCGTGCGCTCAGTGAAATGACTGATGCCCTGGATCGCGGAGAAATGCCCAGCAACTTACCGGAAGATCTCGACGCCAGCCAACCACCGGCGCAACTAATCGAGCAATTACTGGACCGCCACGGCACCGGAAGAGTGTTGTTTCGCAACACTCGCGCCGCAGTAGAAGGGTTCCCTCAACGCCACCTGCACCGTTATCCGTTGCCACAGCCTGAGCAATACGAGCACGCTGTGGTCGAATTAGAAGAACGCCTGCACCCGGAGCTACCGTACTTTGACGACAGCTGGCTGGACTTCGATCCGCGGGTAGACTGGCTGGAAACAACGCTCAAGGCACTGCGCCCGGAAAAAGTGCTGATCATTTGCGCTCATGCCAGCACCGCTGTTGCACTGGAGCATCACTTGCATATGCGCGCGGGCATTCGTTCGGCGGCTTTCTATGAGGCTCTGTCTATTATTGAACGGGACCGCGCGGCCGCCTACTTTGCGGACGAAACCGGAGGCGCTCAAACCCTGGTGTGCTCGGAAATCGGCAGTGAGGGTCGTAATTTTCAGTTTGCTCATCACCTTATCCTGTTCGATCTGCCGCTGAATCCAGACCTGCTGGAACAGCGAATCGGTCGCCTGGACCGCATCGGCCAAGACCATGACGTCGAAATCCACGTGCCCTACCTCCAGGGTAGTGCCCAGGAAACCCTGTTGGACTGGTATGACAGGGGTTTAGACCTGTTCCGCGATTCCTGCTCGGCTGGCTACATGATTTTTCAGAACTTTCAACAGCGCTTGTTGCCCCAGCTGGAGCAGCGAACGGCAGCATTTGATGAACTGCTAACTGACTCCGCTGAATTCACCCTGCGCACCAGAGACGAGCTACGTGAAGGCCGCGACCGGCTGCTCGAAAGAAACTCATGCAAGCGTGAAGTTGCCGATACTCTGATAGAGGAAATCCAGTCCCTGGAGTCGGGGGACACACTGGAAAACTATCTGGAAGCACTGTGCGAAGCTTTTGGTGTCGACCAGGAATTTCATTCCGAGCATACGCTGATCCTGCGTCCCTCGGAGCACATGCTAACCGGACACTTTCCCTATGTAGGCGAAGAAGGCACGACTGTCACCTTCAGCCGGGAAAAAGGCCTGTCCCGGGAAGATATGGAGTTTGTTACCTGGGAGCACCCGATGATCCAGGAAGCCATGGAAATGGTGTACTCCACTGAGCTGGGTAATGCCGCCATCGGAACGCTGAAATTGAAGGGTGTTCCCGCGGGTACCATGTTGCTCGAGGCCGTGTTCACCATCAACTGTGTAGCGCCAAAAGCGCTGCAGGTAGAACGCTTCCTGCCCCTGTCGCCAATCCGACTGCTGGTAGATGCTCGCGGCAAGCAACTGGCTGAGCTGGTGCCTCATGAGCGTTTGAATGCGCTGGTAGAAAAGGTCAAAAAAGCCACGGCCTTGGCCATCATTAAACAGGTTCACAAGGAAGTGGATGCCAAGATGAGCCTTGCCAATGCCCAGGCAGAGGCAAAGCTTAAAGCAGTGTTAACGGAAGCCGAGGATCGGATGCGCAATGATCTGGGCGCAGAATTGGCACGACTCGAAGCGCTGCGACAACTCAACCCCGCGATCCGGGAGGAAGAACTGGAGCACCTGCGCTATCGCATCGAGGAATGTGCGATTCACATACAACACGCCAGTCTGCAGCTGCAGGCTTTGCGCCTGGTTATAACGACTTGAGCGATTTGTGGGTGGCATGACTCACTGCCTGCCAGTGTACTTTTGTGCCTGAATACCTCAGCCTTTGCTCTATCAGTGGCCTCAGCACTAGGGTAAACACCACCTCCGTGGTTTACATTATTGAGTCCCAAAAAAATGACTTCGATATTTGATCAAGGCTCAAATCGGCAACGGCATAAACACCGAACCTGCGGCGTGAACCACCTTAGTCACACGTCTATCATCGGCATCACCGGCGATTCGAGCCATCATTTCCTGCAAAACAATCAATTTTCCAAACAGGCGCTCGAAGCTCAAGTTATCCGTTACGCCCTGGTATTCACTACTAATTAACCAGGGAGCACCGTTGTCCATACGATTATTACGCAGCTTCCAGGCCAATACTTCCACGTTGTGAGCACTTGTCCATAGGGGTTCTGGCTCTAGCGAGTCAAATAGAAAGGACTCGTCGTTGTAGCCATAAGCGTGACGTAGCATTCCGCCCAAACCAACTGCCAGGGCAAATACTCGATCACCATCGAAATCAGGGTTGAACACCAGTTCCAGTGCTTCTGTTTCCTGACGTCCCGCCAACTCCACGAAATTGAGTTCGCCAGCAGAATTCTGCAGTAGCGTCAGGCGCTTCTCAATCGTCATGCCCGGAGTTTTGTGCAGCTGAGAAGGGTTGCGCTTATACAACTTTACCGTCAGTTCTCGCACCAGGCGCCGCGATTCGTCAATGAACTCATCGGTGACCAGGTCTACATCGGACTTGGCAAGATTTTTAAATTCATATCCGCTGCAGCCGGCAACAGACAATGAAACAAGAATAACTAACAGCAGGCGCATTGGATCAGTTTACCGCACACTGCACGTCTGGGCCGGTGAAAGCGCGATGATTATCAACGTCGTATATTGAGCTGCGCATCCAACAATATCTCTCTGTCTAATTGTTCACCGATCATACGTTTGAGTTCATCCAGATGGGTGTTTTCCAATCTTTCAGCTGAACTCACGACCACCGATACCAGAAGAGGATTGGCCAGTGTTACCGTCACCTCACCGACTTGAACCGTCTGGTCCAGCAACTGGAATTCGCCAGCAGGCACCCGTTCTTGCAAGCGGCTGCGTTCGATAAGGTGATCATAAGCAATATATAAGGGCACACTGACTATGGCCGCGATCATCAGAGAGACTGCCAGACCGCGACTCGCCCGTGTAAACGGCGCAAAGCCCAGTACAAGAAAAGTAGCGCTGGCTGCCAGAGAAATACCTACCAGGTTTGTGGTCAGTAGCAATAATGCCCCCCGCGCCATATCCCAGTCTCCCCAGCCAAGACCGATGCCGGCCACACTCAGCGGAGGCACCAGGGCGACAGCTATGGCGACACCAGCAAGGCTTTTCGCTATTTCGTCCTTGGCGTGAGCGTACGCACCGGCGACACCCGATATTACTGCAATAAACAAGTCCAACAGGTTGGGTGACATGCGCGATTTCATTTCGTCGGTCGCGATGTCAAAGGGCATGAGCCAGGCCAGCAACACCGCGCAGCCCAGGCCCCAGGCAGTGCCAACTGCCAGCGTTTTAACCGAACCCCGAATAAGATTAGGCTCAGAGCGCGCCAGCCCCATCGCAAGAGAAACAATGGGCGCCATCAGCGGTGCCAGGATCATCGCACCAATGATCACTGGAGCAGAGTTCGCGTACATGCCTGCCAGGGCCAACATTACCGACAGCACCATCAGCACCTGAAATGAGGATGAAGGCGTCGCGTTATCGCGAAGTGACACAAAAAGCTCCCGATACTCATCTTCGCTGGCATGATTAAACAACGGCAGGTGCTTGCCGATCAGAGCACGGGCGGCGCTATCTACGGGCACATGATTCAGGCGCAGAGTCTCTTTATTACTCACGCTGGCGTCTTCCCGGGTTACCAGCGCGGGGCCAGGCAGCAGGCAAAGCCGTTCTGGCTGAACGACAAGCTCCAGTTCGGCAGCATGAACAGGCTTGCCGTCGAGCAGGTATTCAAAACCGCTTTGCGCTTCCAGGTGCAGTCTTTGGCTTTGTACCAGTGCCAGGGAGCCTGGCAACGCCGACAAACTAATTCTGCCGGGCATGATCAGGTGCAACATAAACCATAGGTAAGCAAGAATGCTGCGAGGCGCAATGGCAAGCAAGGAAACGCGTCCATCGGCGATACTCAGATTTTCGTCGAAACGCCTGCCCACCAGAGAACTCTGGGTATGAGCAACCGCCACCATTCCCAGCGCTGCTAGACTGACCCCCTGGTCTTTGGCAGTGGTCAATTTATAGCTGCCCAGGCTCAGTTGCCCCAAGCCCTTGAGGGCGCCGCGTAAAAGGCTCCAGGTAGTTTGTGGCCGGTTAATATCGTAGGGCCGTAATGACAGTACCGAGCCGATAACCACTGAGGAAAATACCAGCTCACCATTACAAAAGAGCGCATCTGCACCGATAGGTTCTACCGCGGCGTAGTGCGCCAACAGCTGTGCAGGGTCGCCCTTGGCGCCCAGCGCGGCGCAGGCTTGCCGCGCATCCGGATGGGGTAACAAACCAATTTGCCATTGTCGTTGCAGCGCCAACGTTGCCAGGTCACGAATCTGTTCATCCCCTAACCAGAGAAGCACGCGACTGTTGTCGGCTAACTTGTCCCTATCGGAAAACGGTACTAGCGAAATTGACGCATCCTGCAGCCACGACGACGCTCTTTCTGTTTCAAAGCTGGAATCATGCAGCAGGAAAAATGCTTCGGTTTCTATTGCACTCAATCAAGGTCTCCCAATAGTGCTTCCAGAGTAGCAAACAAGCGCTGCAGATCACGGGGGCGAGAAAGCCGGTGGTCACCATCCTTGATAAGCTGCAGCTCGACGTTTTCACCCGCAAGTTTTTCTGCCAACAACAGGGAACGATTCCAGGGCACATCCTCATCTCGCTGACCATGCAGCAATCTTACCGGCGAATCGATCGCGATAAATTCCCGCTCTAGCAGGCAGTGTTCCCTGCCCTCATCCAACAGGGTTTTACTAATCAGGTAAGACTCTCCGTCATCATAACAATTATCAATGGCACAAGACCCCGAAAGCTCAAGCTGCAGCATTTGCTCTGGCAAAAGACCACCATGAGCCAACGCCTCGGTAAAGTCTGGCGCGGCGGCGATACCCACCAAGCCGATAACACGGTCAGGCCTGGCCAGCGCCACCTGCAGCATGATCCAACCGCCCATGGAAGAACCGACCAGCACCAGCGGACCGCTGGCGACCTCATCCAGCACAGCCAGAGCATCATCAATCCAACGACCAATACTGCCATCTTCAAACTTTCCGCTGGAGTCACCATGCCCCTGATAATCGAAACGTGTGAACTGCCTACCCGATTGCCGGCACCAGGCGTCAAGCGCAACCGCCTTGTCACCCTGCATGTTTGAATTGAAGCCGCTCAGAAAGACAATGCCGGGACCGGCGCCTTCGAAATGCTCATAAGCAATATGCTCGTCATTACCTCGTTCAAGTTTCATGCCGACTCCTTTTGCAGCCACACAATTAATCCCTTGGCATTAAGTTGGGCGTCTGGAAAAAAATGTTCACGCATGAAGCTCATGTCCTGCCCCGGATTCAATGCCTGCACCCGCCCAAGCGAATAATCGACAATCGCCGTTTCCAGATACTCAGGATTTGCCTCGTGTTGGCGCGCCAACGTTAAATAATCGTCTATCTGCTCCAGCAATGACGCCTGCAATTGCGTCGAATATCGCAGCTCACAGAAATGGGTAAGGTAAATTCGCTGCGGGTTGCGCTCGGCAAGAACGGCAAGAGAAGCTTTCAGCGCCTCAGGCCGAAACTGGCTGGGCGTTGTCGCTGGCATCGAAAAATCTCCACCCGGGGTTCGGAACCAGCGGTACGAGGTGCCAAAAACATCGCCACTGAACCAACCTTGGCTAATCTCATCCCAAATGCAAAAGTGATGGTCAGCATGTCCGGGAGTATCGCGAAACAGCAGAATACGCTCGCCAAACTGAAAACTTTCTCCGTCTGCCACTTCAGTCACTCTTTGCACTGGCACTGGCACAATCTCACCATAGAGTTGCTCAAACAGGCTATCACCATAAACTTGGCGCGACGCGGCCACCAGTTTCGACGGATCGACCAGATGGCGAGCGCCCCGTTGATGGACCAACAACTGCGCCTCTGGGAAGCGCTGTATCATCAAACCGGCGCCGCCGGCATGATCAAGATGCACGTGAGTAGGAATGACATAGCGAACCTGATCCCTGCTGATATCGCGTGCCTGTAGCACCTGCTCCAGCATATCCACGCTGTGCACAGTACCGGTCTCTATGACTGCAAACTGCCCTGCGCTCTCGAGCAGGTAAAAACACGCGAAACCGGGCTTCACGTAACCTGCGTCAATTCGAGTGATACCGAAGCCCAAATCTTCGGTGAGGCGTTGTTCCATGTGCTGCTCTCCTGAGAAGCTCTACCGCGGCACCAACGGCGGCAACACTAGCATTATGACTCACAATGAGCCGGGATTTGAACAAAACCTCAATGAAAGATCTCTTCCTCTCAACTCACTTGCTTGCCTGCGCTGTCTTTGTGTTGTGGGCCCTGTCCTCTAATTTACCGACCAACGGGCCTGCTTTGTGTGCGGCTGGAATAGATGACGTCCCAGCGATAGACACCACCGATAGTCGACCTGGCGATAGCGCACTCTGCGATCGACAGTTGAACGATGCTGTAGCGGATAAGCCGGATTTCTGCACGCTTATCTCTCCTGAGAGTCGCCTTCAGGAAATCTAAAGCCAGGTTGCGCTTGCTACCCTAACAAGAGAATCGCCGGGTGGACGCTCACGTGAATCCTGTCTCAGGCTCGATGTAAGGCCACATTGAATGAGCAAGAAAGCCCACAGGCAGAGGTAATGGGTGAGTCTGCTACCAGTCAGGTCAATGCAGTAGAAAGAGCGGAACCAGCAGCCGCCAGGAGGGCCGCTGCAGTTAGGGATAAGTCATTCGGACAAACCCGCGCCCGCTTGAACAGTGGGCGACGGTCCCGCTATCGCCCTTTCCAGACCGGCTCACGTTTTTGCAGAAACGCAGCGCCGCCCTCCTGCGAATCTTCACTGGCAACGCATATGCTTTGCAGCGCTGCCTCATCTGATATTGTCTGGGCCAGACTTGCTTCCGCCGCCTGATTAACTGCCTGTTTGGCATAGCGCAATGAAAGCGGAGCCTTCGCCGCCAACTCTTCGGCCCAGGCCAGCGTCGCATCAAGCAATCCATCAGCGGCGACAACCCGGTTACAAAGCCCCCACTCAAGGCACTTTGCTGCACTCAATTTCTCGCCTGTAGCAATCACTTCGTAAGCCCGCTTGCTGCCCAGAGTGCGCACCAAATGCCAGGTGGCACCGCCGTCTGGCACCAGCCCGATCGCGGCAAACGCCTGGTAGATATAAGCAGTCTCAGCCATCACCATCAGGTCACACGCCATCGCAAAGGCGCTTGAAACGCCCGCAGCAGGGCCCGCAACTGCGCTGATCCAGGGCTTAGGGGCATTCGTGATTTCCATCAACAATGGCTTATATTCCAGGTTCAGTTCATCCTCAACCCGCCAGTGTTCCTGTTTAGATTCCGCAAGATCGGCACCGGCACCAAAACCTCTGCCAGCGCCAGTAAGAATGACAACGCGCACTGTGTCATCATCGTTCACTTCACGGGCAGCCAGCAGCAAATCACGACGCAAAACCTGATCAAAGGCGTTCAATACCTGTGGTCGGTTCATCGTAACTATGGCCACTGAACCACGTCGTTCAATCGTTACCGTTTCATAGCTACTCATTTGTTTACTCCCTTAACTGATAGCGCCAGCATTCTTGAGTTCATCAACTTCATTTTCAGAAAAGCCCATCTCCGCGAGTATCGTCTCTGTATCTGCGCCAGCAGCGGAACCTCCGTTGCGGACTTCGGAAGGTGTGCGAGAGAAACGAGGAGCCGGCGCAGGCTGGGTTACGCCATCCACTTCAATATAGGCATTGCGCGCAACGTTTGCAGGGTGACTGGGTGCATCAATAAAATTGAGAACAGGGGCAAAACAGACATCGGTTCCCTCCATGATTTCGCACCATTGGGCCTGAGTCTTCTGCTTAAATACCTCTGTGATCTTTGCCTTCATCTCTGGCCATTTTTCGGCATTATTTTGATCGCCAAAGTCTTCCTCAGACAAGCCAGCATGCTGTTTAAGCAGTGCATAGAACTGGGGCTCTATAGACCCAATAGAAATATACTCGCCATCGGCGCATTCATAGCTATCGTAGAAATGCGCAGCCCCGTCGAGCAAATTGGATTCCCGCTGGCTTGCATCCCACATGCCCATAGCTTCGAAGCCATGAAACATCCACATGAGCTGCGCAGCACCGTCGACCATGGCCGCATCGATCACTTGCCCCTTGCCAGAGTTGGCTGACTCAAGCAGGGCTGCTAATACACCGTTGACCAGCAACATACCGCCGCCGCCCATATCACCCACCAAATTCAGTGGCGGCACCGGCTTTTCGCCCTTTCTGCCCATGGCGTAAAGTGCGCCAGTGATTGATATATAGTTGATATCGTGGCCTGCAGCCTGCGCCAGCGGTCCGTTCTGCCCCCAACCGGTCATGCGAGCAAAAACAAGTTTGGGGTTGCGTTCCAGACACACATCCGGACCAATACCCAGCTTTTCACAGACGCCAGGCCGGAATGGATCGATGACCACGTCAGCGTTCTCGACCATGCGCAGCAGAGTTTCTATGCCCGCAGGGTCCTTGAGGTTGAGCGCTACAGACTTCTTGCCTCTGGTGCTGACGTCTTTCATGTGCAGCCCAGGAGCATTTCCAGCACGATCGATGCGAATCACTTCCGCGCCCATGTCAGCCAAAATCATGCCGCCCATAGGAGCGGGACCGATGCCCGCCAGTTCCAAAACCGTGTAGCCGTTCAAGGGTCCCATAGGCTTCTCCTTAGCGAGGCTGCATACGGATTGCACCATCGAGACGGATACACTCAGCATTGAGGTAATCGTTCTCAGCGATGAACACCGACAGATGTGCAATTTCAGAGGGCTGACCCAGGCGCGGTGGGTAACACACTGATGACTCCAGCGACTGATAGGCCTGCTCAGGCAAAGCTTCAAACAGTGGCGTATGAATCAGACCAGGTACGATGGTATTGACCCGAATGCCATAGCTGGCCAGGTCTCGTGCCATAGGCACCGTCATACCAATAACGCCGCCTTTTGAAGCTGAGTAAGCGACCTGCCCTACCTGTCCTTCATAGCCTGCCACCGATGCGGTATTGATAATCACTCCGCGACCGCCGTCGGCATTAAACGCTTCGTTCTTGCTCATCGCTTCTGCAGCAAAACGAGACACATTGAATGTGCCGACCAGGTTTACATTGATAACAAACTGATACTGGTCCAGGGGGAAAACCCCTTTTTTGCCAAACGTTTTACAAGCGTTGCCGATACCGGCAAAGTTATTGCAAATATGCAGTGCACCGAACTTTTCTACTACGCCCGCCACTGCATCTTTGACCGAGTCTTCATCGGCGACATTCACCTTCCAAAACGCCACATTGTCGGCACCCAGCTGGTCGATGACTTCTTTGGCGTTGTCTTCGTTCATATCGAAGATTGCGACTTTGGCGCCCTTGGCGACATAAGCCTCTGCGGTGCCGCGTCCCAAACCCGATGCGCCCCCGGTGACTATTGCTACTTTGCCTTGCAGATCCATGATGGTTTTCCTCCAGTATTAAACGTCGTATTAAAAGTTTCGCGTATTAAAGGGAACGTAGTCATCCCCCAGGCAGTCCCGGCCAATAATCAGTTTCATGATCTCGGAACTACCAGCATAAATCGTCGATATTTTCGCATCAGTGTACTGACGGCTGATCGGGTACTCGTCCATATAGCCATGACCGCCGTGAAGCTGCACGCCCAGCTCGGCCACTTTCACCTGCAATTCGCTGGTGTAAAGCTTGGCTTTGGCTGCATCGACCGCCGTGAAACTGCCCCCGTTAAACGACTTTACGCACTGATCGACATAAACCTGAGCAATGTCCAGCTCGGTTCGCATTTCGGCCAATTTGAATTGGGTATTTTGGAATACAGCGACGGGCTTACCGAAAGCTTTGCGATCTTTTACATAGTCAGCCGTCAGATCCCAGGACAGTTGGGCACCTGCCAGGTAGCCCGCCGCGCCTAACAGACGCTCTTCGGCCAGGCCCATCATCAGGTAATAGAAACCCTTGCCCGGTTCACCAAGCACATTATCTTTGGGTATTTTCACGTCGTTAAAGAAAAGCTCTGCAGTGTCCTGAGCCTTCATCCCCATTTTCTTCAGGTTGCGGCCCCGCTCAAAACCTTCCATTCCCCGCTCCACTAGAAACAAAGTCATGTGATGGGGATCATTTTCAGGGTCGGTCTTGGCCGCTACAACGACCAGGTCAGCGTTAATGCCATTGGAAATAAAAGTCTTGGAGCCATTCAGCACCCAATGGTCGTCTTGCTCGTTCGCTGACGCTCTCATACCGGCAAGATCAGAACCGGCATCGGGCTCAGTCATCGCCACTGCAAGCACACACTCACCACTGGCGCACTTGGGCAGGAAACGTGCGCACTGCTCTTCGCTGCCAAAGCGAGTCAAGTAGGGGCCTACGAGGCGACTGTGTAAACTGTTAAACCAGTCACCTACCCGCGCATAATTAGTCTCTTCGATGATAATCTGCTCGAAGCGAAAATCGTCGTCTCCCATGCCTCCGTAGCGCTCCTCTGGCCAAATCATCAGGAAACCCTGCTCACCCGCTTTTCGAAAAGCTTCACGATCTACAATTCCAGCCTCACGCCAATCCTCCATATGTGGCACAATCTCTGCTGCGAGGAATTTGCGATAGGCATCGCGGAACATATTTTGCTCTTCGGTAAAATCTCTGGACAGCATAATGGGGGACCTCAAAAATCGCTGTGGAATTCGGCGAATAGTATGGTGAGCCACCATTCGGTCAACAATGACCGCCCCCGACAAATTAATTGACTGGAACTAACAGCGATTTGAGCTGACACAGGCATGGAACAAATTTTTCCTGAAAACTGGGCTGTACTGCATCTTGGACTGATTTTTTCGATCACTCTGGCGCAGATGCTAGTTGTCTATGTACTGAGCGATTCAAGCAATCCGCCGGCAGGACTGGGGCTGTTTACCGTTTATTTCATGGCAGCTCTGCTGGGCTGGATTGCGTTTACCCTGCAGCAAGAAGCTGCCGCGCCGCTGGCAGTAGATGTTCCTGCCGTCGCAGCAATACTTAACAGCTACATTCTGTTCATGGCCGCGGGGCAGCGTTCAGGAAACCAGCGAGGTCGTATTTTGTTGGGCATAGTCTGCCTGCTCGGATGCCTCAGCGTCTTCTTCCTGCCCGCCCAACTCATGTTCGCAACCCAGATATCGCTGGCAACACTGTTTTTTGCCGCTGCCGGAATATTAAGCGCCTTGCGGAGCCTGCGAGAAAAAAATGTCGGCGACATGATCATCGCCTATGCGGCACTGCTGATGGTCGTAGGCACACCCATCGCGCTCTATCAGGTCGCAATAGGCGGCGACAGTAATCTAGGTCAGATCATCGCTTTTGGTGCCCACAGCTGGGCTTATGTGCTGGTGGCAGTTGGCTTTCTAGCCAGCGTGCTGATCGAATACCAACAGCATCTGTCTCACCTTGCCACTGAAGACCCCCTAACCAGGCTGCTCAACAGGCGAGGCCTGCAAGATGCGCTGCGAATAAGCATCGCCCATGCCCGCCGCCATGGCCTGCCCACCTCAGCCATTATGATTGACATCGATTATTTCAAGAGGGTGAATGACAGTTTTGGTCATGAGACGGGCGATCATGTTATCCAGCTGGTCGCTAGCATGATTGAGCGATTATGTCGTGAGAGCGACGTGGTGGCGCGCACCGGAGGCGAAGAATTCCTGATCATTCTTGCCAATACTGACTCGGCATCCGCTCGCATACTGGCAGAGCGGGTTCGTCAGGCAGTAGGTGAACGTCCCTTGGTCGTCGACCAACATCGTATCCCGGTGACTATCAGCCTGGGCGTCGCCAGTGCGAGTGGCGAGTTTAATCTCGACGAGCTTTCCCAAGAGGCAGATCAGGCCATGTACCTCGCCAAACGTGGTGGCCGCAATAGAGTGGCATCTGTCGAGAATAAACCCGTACATCTCAGTAACGACAGTACGGGAATCTAGCCCTTGCCATTACGCGACTTCTCAGTATCGGTTTATTTTGCCAGGGCAGTCTTAAAAAACGCCGTCTCACAGGGGCTGGACCCCGTTAGCCTGTTGCGAAAAACACGAATCTCGCCGCGACTATTGCTCGAGGATGATGCACGAATTTCCGCTGAGCGTTTCGCCGACTTACAAGTCAACACTATGCTTGCTATGGGCGACGAAGCCTTGGGTTACGTTTCCAGGCGCATGCCCATTGGCTGCTGGACAATGATGTGTCATGCGGTTCTCGGCTGCGAAACACTTGGCCAGGCGATGGCACGCTACTGCCGCTTTTACCAGTTGTTCGAGTTTGGGGTTAATCCCCACCTCATCATCGAGGCAAATGAAGCGCGCTTGCGAGTGGAAAACACTGAGCAACAAGCTAAACATGACCCTTACATGATCGAACTGCTCATGTTCAACGCCCATCGCTTTGCCAGCTGGCTAATACAGGAACACGTTCCCCTGCAACAGGTGGACCTCGCCTATCCGGCCGCGGCACAACTGAAGGACTACCGCGCCATGTTCCTGGGTAATCCGGTGGTTTTTGAACAAGATTACTCACAGCTGGTAATGTCATCTGCGATGCTGGATCGAAGAATTAAACAGACAGAGCAATCTCTGCGCCATTTTTTACGCCATCCTGTGCTGATGCTGTTAACCCAAACCTACGACCAGAACAGCTGGACATCGCAGGTCAGGGAACTGGTTCACCAAAACCTGGTGGACATGCCAGAGCTAAACGACGTGGCTGCCATGCTGGAGGTTCATCCGCAAACCCTGCGCCGAAGATTGTCTGCTGAGGGCACGACCTTTAAGGAGGTAAAAAGTCAGGTGCGCCGGGATACCGCCCTGCACTTCCTCGGCAAACAGGGTCTGTCCATTGAAGAAATTGCCCACCGCGCCGGATTTTCCGAATCCTCCGCTTTTATCCGTGCTTTTAAAGGATGGACGGGGGTCACTCCCTACACTTATCGCAAAGGACTCTAGTCAAAAGTTGTACTCAAGCTAGAGATTACCTCTAGATTGGCTATAGTTATTCTCTAAGTCTGTGGCGGAGTCACTCGGTGCTAAAAATCTTTACCCGCGCGCTGGCAGCGAGCTATATAGCCTATGTTGCAGCCATCATTTTTATCCTGCTTCCCGCTGTCAATTTTTTGGCACCCTGGTACGTTAAAGAACAGTATGGGCGCGATTTAAGTACTGACGTCATTTTAGTCAACCCCTTTTCGCTGAGCCTCCAGATTAAAGGAGCCAGCCTGCAGGAGTTGGATGGACGGCCCTTTGCCAGCGTAGACAAAGCAGCCGTCAATCTTTCGCTGCAAAGCCTGCTAGGGAACGGCCTGATGTTGGATGAGGTTTCCGTGCAGGGGCTTGACGTTCACATCCGTCATCTAGGCGATAGCGCATTCAATTTTTCTGACCTGCTACCACCCGACAATGCAGAACCGGAGCCCACGCCCAGCGGCGAAATTCCGCGTATCACAATCAAACAGTTGATTTTCTCAGCAGATCAAATTCGTCTGACCGACGAAGCCAGGGAAGAACCCTTTTCGACTCATTACGATGGCATCCACATTGCGGTAACTGACCTAACCACGATACAGGGAGAAGGCAAGCCCTATAGCATTGAAGCGGTGGCAGAGTCTGGCGGTGCGCTGCACTGGGAGGGCAGCGTTTCTCTGCCCGGAGCACACAGCGCAGGCACGCTTACGATTTCAGATCTCAGCTTACGGAACGTCTGGCGATTTGCGAAACCCTGGCTTAACTTCGAGCTCGCCTCCGGGCAATTATCACTGGGCGGTCAATACCGTATCTCCTGGGCCGAGGGTTTCAGCTATCAGCTCAGTGAAGCTGCCGTTGAAGTTAACGATCTTGATCTGCGCCCGCTGGCTGCAAGCCAGCTAACCGATACCTCTGTTTCACTCAACAGCTTTGCGATCGCCGGCATCGATGTCGATGGCGATCGCCAACATATCAGTGTTTCAGAAGTACTGGCCGACAGCGCCGTCATCGCCGGTTGGAGCGAAGGCGAGCAGGTCAGCCTCTTGGAGCTATTTGCTGTAGATGCACCCTCCTCTGATCCTGAAGAAGCGCCCGAGACTGAAGAATCAGCCACGCCATGGACTGCAGAAGTCGCCGATATTCGCCTCGAAAATAGCGCGATTCAATGGCGATCAGCGTACACCGCGCCTCCCCAACTGACGATCAATCCGCTGTCCGCGAGAGCGCAATCGATTACTTGGCCGCTGGCGGGCGATTCGCCCCTGCAGCTGAAGTTTACCCTCAATGGAGATACGGAATTTAAACTCGACGGAGCACTGGCCCTGGGCAGTGGTGCTGGAGAAGTTCAGTACCAGCTCAGCGAACTTTCATTACCCCTGTTTAATCCCAACCTACCCAGCGCACTGAAAGCCAGCCTGACCGACGGCAGGGTCAACCTGCAAGGCGGCGTCGTTCTCAATGAATTCCTGCCAGTAGAAGTCGTTATGGATGGCGAGATATCCGACTTTTCAGCGACATTTGAAGAAACAGAAGAGGCGCTTACCCGCTGGGACAGCGTGCGCTGGCAACAACTAAAAGTGAATCTGGAAAAACAAACGGTCTATTTAGAACAGTTGTTGATTCACGACTACCAGGGACGTCTTCACATCCGCGAAGACGGCAGCGTTAATGCGTCCAATGTATGGCAGGAAGAGGTCGGGGAAAGGGCTGGAGAAATCGCTCAGGACCTTGACTTCAATGAGCCCTGGACAGTGGAAGTGCCTGAAGTTTTCATCTCCGACAGTGCTATCGACTTTCAGGATGAATCGTTACCGATTCCATTTCGCACCGTCATTGGCGATGTTAATGGCGAAATCCTCAACATCAGCTCGGCTGCCGGGGCCAGCACCAACGTGGATGTGAAGGGAACCGTAGACGGTTACGCTCCGGTGGTACTCAAAGGATCGGCCGCGCCATTCGATGAACTGCCCGGCCTGAACCTGAACCTCACCTTTACAGGTGTAGACCTGGTGTTATTGACCCCCTACTCCGGGACCTACGCCGGCTATGCGATTGAACGAGGCCTGCTTAGCCTAGACCTAAACTACGAACTGGAAAATAACCAGTTAAAAGGCAATAACGACATTGTTATTGAGCAATTGAAGCTGGGAGATAAGGTAGATAGCGACAAGGCTCTGAATCTTCCTCTGGAGTTGGCCCTGGCACTATTGACCGACATCAATGGCGTCATCGACCTTAAAGTTCCCGTAGCCGGCGATGTCGATGATCCCAAATTCGCCATTGGTGGAGTCATTGCCAGTGCGGTGGTTAACCTGATTACCAAAGCCGTAACGGCGCCCTTCTCTCTGCTGGCCAGCCTGGTGGGCGCGGAAGAAGACCTGCAACGGGTGCCCTACCCTGTCGGCAGCGCAAAACTTAGTGAGCAGACCATCGCCAGACTTGATCAGCTCTACGAGGCGCTGGGCCAGCGCCCCGGCTTAACCCTGATTATTGCTGGACGACTTAATCTGGAATCGGATCTGAGTCACCTGCGCAGAAAGCAACTGGATGCAGAGCTACTCGCCCAAGGTATTGCCCAGGAAGACATCGCCCAACGCGGACCGGACTATATGAGTGCCGTCAGTAAACGCTACCTAACGCTGACCAAAGACAGTTCTGAGGAGGTGAGTTTCAGCGAGCATTTGGATACGGTCACAGCCAACGTGGAAATAAGTCAGGAGCAACTGCGTGACCTCGCCCAGGACCGCGCCGTGGCGACCAAGGAATATCTGGTCAATAAACTCGGGCTCAACGCAAACCGAGCGGTCATCAATCAGGTGGGCGAATTACTGGCAGAGGACAATACCTACAGCGGAATAGAACTGGAGCTCGATATCTGAACCGATTCAGGCACAGTAGACCAAACCGCCGTTACAGTAACGACAGAGGTAGCTCCCTTTGCCACTCAGCATTCGATTGTGCCTGGTAGTTGAAACCTCATGATCGCGGCAATCGCATCGATAAGCGTGCGTTCGTTGCCGGCGCTGGGGGATATCCTCAAGGTCGGCCTTGAAGGTGACCGTCGGGTCCGCGTCAAAATAATGCATCAAAGCCTGCCACTCTTCCCCATGTGGCTTCACCTTTTGGAAACCATAGACTTCATGGACGATATAGTGCGCCACTTCGTGAGGCACTGTTTCTTGAAAGTTGACGTCCCAGTATTTAGAGAAAATCCACGGGTTGTAGCGCAGCTCCCTTTGCCGCCCATGGGCCCTGAACATGCCGGCGGTAGTTCCACTCAGGTCAAACAGCACCGGGATACGGTCAAAGCCCCGCTCCAGGGCTTCTTCTGCGATAACAATAAAGTGCTCGGTTCGCGCCAGCACCTGCCTTTGTTGGCTGTTATCAATGGGTTCTATCACGGGATGGTAAGTCTTCCAGGTATCATCTTAAAATCATACCAGAGAGTCGCCTGACAGGCTGTCACCTATGGTCTATTTTTTTGTTGTACTGCGTCATTGTTAGCCATCCCTGCAAGCCACAGACTTTGGCACGATTAATTTCCAGTAAGGAGCTCACTGGCACCGCCAGCCGGGCCCCTCGATCCCATCGCCAAAAGAGATGTTATGAGCACACAAGATCTGGACACATTCACACTGGATGAATACCTGACAGCGCACATTCCAGGCTTCAGCGGGCCCGTCAGCGCAGAGAAATTTGCTGGCGGGCAATCCAACCCCACCTTCAAATTAACTGCCGGAGACACATCCTACGTCCTCAGGCGCAAACCCCCGGGAGAGCTTCTCAAGTCCGCGCACGCGGTGGATCGCGAATATCGGGTGATATCTGCCCTACAAAACACCGAAGTACCGGTCCCGAATACCTTTTTATTGTGTGAGGACGAATCCGTCATAGGCTCCATGTTTTACGTGATGGAATATCTTGAGGGCCGAATCCTTTGGGATCCGTCGCTGCCAGAGGCCAAAGACAAGAAAGAACGAGGCGCTGTTTTCGACAGCATGAATGCGACGATGGCTGCCTTACATAACGTCAATATCGAAGCAGTCGGCCTAGCCGATTACGGTAAGCCCGGAAACTACTTTGAACGTCAGACCGGCCGCTGGAGCAAGCAATATCGGGCCTCCAAGACTCAGGAAATTCCTGAAATGGAGCGCCTGATGGACTACCTGGTGTCCAATATGCCTGAGGATGACGGCCAGGTGAGCCTGGTGCACGGCGACTACCGTCTCGACAATCTGATGTACCACTCCACTGAACCCAGGGTAATCGCGCTGCTCGACTGGGAGCTGTCTACCCTGGGCAACCCACTTGCCGACCTTGCAAACCAGTGTATGGCCTGGATGCTGCCTGGCGGTGGTGGCATTGCCGGTATGGCAGGGGTCGATCGCGGAGCGCTCGGTATTCCCACTGATGAAGAGTACATCGCCAGATATTGCGAACGCACCGGGCGCCAAAGCATTGAGAACTGGAATTTCTATCTTGTGTTTTCAATGTTTCGCCTCGCCGCAATTTTGCAGGGCGTTGCCATGCGCGCGGAGCTTGGTAACGCCTCAAGCCCCGAGGCGAAGGCCAGGGGCGAACTGGTGAAGCCACTTGCGCAAGGCGCTGTCGCCTTAATCGATTAACTGATACACACTTTCACTAATGCCCCATACGGGCTGAATTAACGCGGAGAAAAAGATATGACTGAAGAGCAACCTGTACTGGTAGATGTTACCGATGGTGTGATGACCATTACCCTCAATCGCCCAAAGGCAAAAAATGCCGTCAACCTCGCCGTAGCAACCGCAGTGGCGGCGGCTCTGGAAGAATTGGATAGTAACGACGACATCCGCGTCGCCATCCTGACTGGCGCCGGTGGCTCATTCTGCGCGGGGATGGACCTGAAGGCTTTTGTCACCGGTGAAATGCCGGTGATACCGGGGCGTGGTTTTGGTGGACTGGCGGAATACTCGCCCAAGAAGCCGCTGATTGCTGCGGTGGAGGGCTATGCTCTTGCAGGCGGTCTGGAATTAATGATTTCCTGTGACCTCATTGTTGCTGCCGAGGATGCTAAGTTTGGTATTACCGAAGTCAAGCGCGGGCTTGTCGCCGGCGCCGGCGGCCTGATGAAGCTCCCACGTCAAATACCCCCCCGCCTGGCAATGGAAATGGCGCTCACAGGAGAATTTTCCGGTGCCCAGCGCGCCATGGACATGGGTTTGATTAATCGCGTCGTGCCCTCCGGCACTGCGTTGGATACCGCACGGGAACTGGCCGTGCAAATTGGCGCCAACGGTCCTCTGGCCGTGCGCGTCAGCAAACAGGTCATGATGGAGCAGGAAGATTGGTCCACTGACGAAATGTGGGCCAAGCAGCAGGAACTGGTAAACCCCGTGTTTGTCAGCGCCGATGCGATCGAAGGCGCCACCGCCTTTGCCGAGAAGCGCGCACCCAACTGGACCGGTAAATAAGGAATATAACGATGAATGAAGCATGGATTATTGATGCCTGTCGCACACCTCGCGGCATCGGCAAAAAAGGCAAAGGCTCACTGGCCGAGCAGCACCCACAGCACCTTGGCGCCGTGGTACTCGAAGCCCTGGCCAAGCGTAACAACCTGAACACTGCCGACGTGGGCGACATCATTTTTGGCACCAGCTCACAACGTGGCCGCCAATCCGGCGACCTGGCGCGCATGGCGGCTCTGGAGGCAGGCTACGACATACGATCCTCTGGCATGACCCTGGATCGCTTTTGCGGCTCAGGTATTACTTCGGTCAATCTGGCCGCTATGCATATCATGTCCGGCACTGAGGACGTGGTTATTGGTGGCGGCGCTGAAATGATGTCCGTCTATGGAGAGGAAGGTGCCACTCCATCGATGTTCATGGACAATGGCAACCTGAAGCTTCGCTCAATGCATCCCCAGCCTCACCAGGGTGTGTGTGCAGACGCTATTGCCACCATGGAAGGCATCACCCGTGAAGACCTGGACAAACAGGCCTACGAAACCCAGATGAAAGCAGCACAGGCTATCGCCGAGGGCCGCTTCGACAAGAGCCTGGTGCCGGTGCATGACATCGACGGCAACCTGATGCTGGACAAAGAGGAGTTTCCACGCCCCCAAACCACGCTTGAAGGCTTGGCTGGCCTGCAGGCATCTTTCGCTCCAGTTGCCGATTATCCGCTGGATGAGTCCGGTATAACCTACCGCCAGATGCTCAACCAAAAATATCCGGAAATCGATATTCAGCACATGCACCATGCGGGTAATTCATCCGGTGTAGTCGACGGCGCAGGCGCGATCCTGTTGGCCTCTCCTGACTATGCAAAGGCACAGGACTGGACGCCCCGAGGCCGCATCGTTGCGATGGCTAACCAGGGCGACTGCCCTACCCTGATGCTCAATGCACCCGTTCCTGCTGCTCGCAAGGTACTGGCCAAGGCGGGCCTAACCATCGACGACATCGATGTCTGGGAGATCAACGAGGCTTTTGCGGTGGTTTCCGAAAAATTCATGCGCGACCTGGGTATGGACCGTTCCAAGGTGAACATCAATGGCGGCGCCATGGCCCTGGGTCACCCCATCGGCGCCACTGGCTCACTGCTGATCAACACCGCTCTGGACGAACTGGAACGGCAGGGCAAGCAGTTTGGCCTGGTCACCATGTGTGCCGCCGGCGGTATGGCGCCTGCCATCATCATCGAGCGGATTTAATCCACTCCAATGCGCGAGTATCACCTTGACGTCGGTGACGTGGAACTAGCCGTTGTGGAATGGCCGGGGAGCGATAGCGCTGCCCCGGCCTCTCCGGTGCTGCTGTTGCACGCTACCGGGTTTCACAGTCGCTGCTGGAACCAGGTGGTTAAACACCTTTCGGGCAGACATGTATTCGCCGTCGACCTTCGCTACCACGGCAACAGCGGTAGCACAGGCGAAGCTGACTGGAACGTGCTGGCCAACGATATCAGTGTGCTGGTGGAGCGCCTGGATTTACATGACATTATCGGCGTCGGCCATTCTGTAGGTGGCTATATGATCGCTCGGGCAGCTGCGGCCCATCGTGATCGCTTCAAGCAGCTGGTGCTGATAGACCCGGTTATTACCGCACCGGAAACCTATGAATTTAGCCGGGAAATGGCGGCCAAAATCAACGCGGAGGATCATCCAGTGGCTCGCCGCAGGAACCGTTGGCAGGATGCAAATGAAATGTATCTGCACTTTAAGGACAGAGAGCCCTTTAGTACCTGGCAGACCGATGTCTTACGAGATTATTGTGACTATGCGCTACAACCCGCAACGGGAGGTGATTTTCGGCAACTGCTTTGCGATCCCGCAAACGAAGCATCGGTATACACCAGCCAGGCCTACAGTGACGCGGTGCTGCAGGATTTACCCCGGCTACATTTGCCCATTGCCCTGCTGCGGGCGAAATACACCGGCATCCATACCGGCGACTTTTCAAACTCTCCCACCTGGCCCGAACTGGCCTCGGCACTACCGGACTGCGAAGACCACTACCTACCGCAGCTCAATCACTTCATTCCAATGCAGGACCCTGCGCTGGTCGCTAAATTTATAGAGCAGGCACTTATCAGGTGATTAAACACCTCTTAATCTCTTTTTTTACCGTAATAGTCGTCCTGGCCTTAGCGATCGCTGCATGGGTCGGTTATCGCTATGCGTCTTTCGAACAGTTGGATGACAGCACCCATCTGCAAGCCAAAGCCGATTATCTGGAGCACCTTGCCAGCTCAGCAACGAGCGTCAATACTGCCCCTAATATCCTATTTATCCTCTACGATGATATGGGCTACGGTGATATCGGCGCGGGTGAAACCAACCCTGATGTGATTGCCACACCCAACATCGATGCTCTGGCCGCCGCCGGACTGGTGCTGAGCGACTTTCACTCACCCGCACCCGTGTGCACCCCCTCGCGCGCTGGTTACCTCACCGGGCGACTGGCGCCTCGTGCTGGACTACCTGACGTCGTATTCCCCAGTGGCAGTACCAAGGCGTTTATCTCCAGCCTGCTATTGAAGTCTGGCAGTCCTGTACGTTTGCCCGCCGAGGAAATTACTGTTGCTGAAGTACTGAGAGCCGCGGGCTACCGCACAGGAATGGTGGGCAAATGGCACCTGGGTGACAGTCGTCCGTCTCTGCCCAACGATTTAGGCTTCGAACACTACTATGGCGCGCTTTACAGCAACGATATGGAGCCCTTTGCCCTCTACCGGAATCGAGTAGTTGAGGTACCGGCACCGGTCGACCAGCGCTACCTGAGTGAACGTTACACCGAAGAAGCACTTGCTTTTCTGCGCGCCAGCGATGAAAGATTTTTCCTCTATTTTGCGCACAATTTTCCCCACGACCCTCTGCATTCGCGGGATGGGCGATTAGGCACCTCTGATGGCGGTCTCTATGGTGATGTGCTGGAAGAAATTGATGATGGCGTTGGCATCCTGGTGGAGGAACTGCGATATTCCGGCAAGCTAGACAACACCCTCATTATTATCACATCCGATAATGGACCCTGGTTTCTGGGCAACGCCGGAGACCAGCGTGGGCGCAAGGGAAATACTTTCGAGGGCGGCATGCGCGTTCCTTTTATTGCCCACTGGCCTGCAGAAATCCCGCAGGGTCGCTCCGAACCGGCCATGGCCATGGGCATCGACTTGCTGCCGACTGTTTTGGATATATTGGCGCTACCCGCGCCTAATGATCGCATACTGGACGGTCGCAGTATGTTGCCGACATTGACGAAAGGCGCAGCCAGCCCGCATCAATACCTCCATTACTACGACGGCGAAACTTTATTTGCGGTTCGCGACCAGCGATTCAAGTATCGCGGTCCAGCCGGCGTTTTCTACGGCACAGATCAAATGCTGATCAGTGGCTCAATCCCGCAAAAAGAATGGTTATTTGACCTGCAATCGGACCCTGGCGAATCCTATGATGTGTCGGCTCGTCATCCGCAAAAACTGGCGGAGTTGCGAGCGGAGTTCAACCGCAAGAATGCCGAGATGCAGTCAAATTTACGAGGCTGGACTCCCTAACTCGCCCCCGGGCCTGACTTCGGCTGGGCACTGGCTACAGCGCTTCCAAATCAACGGTACAATCGTAGTAACAGGCGCCGCCGGCAAGATCTGCCTTGTGCCCGGGAATCAGTCCATTCGCTGTAAGGCCCGTGCTGCTGTCGCGCATCCACGCGCCTTTGGGCACATATAAAGTACCGCGGCGAATTCGCTCGCTGATCAGAATTGGTAGCTCTATCGCACCCGCATCATTGACCACGCGCACCGGCTGACCATTAATAAAACCATGGTCCTTGGCATCGCCTGGGTTGATTTGGACCTCCAGATCACTATCGTGTCCCGCAACGCCTCCAAACGTGGAATTAATTCTTTTTTCTGAGGCGGGGGTTACCAATACAAACTGGTGAGCACGCTGCAGTGCCCGGTACTGGGGCAGCCCCATACCGCACTCTTGTTCAAGCGTTTCACTGTAAAGCTCAATTTTTCCGCTGGGTGTAGTGGCCTCACCGCCGCGCAAAATACTATCGGGGTGATTAATCTCCATATTAAGGGCACTGCCAACGGGAATGGCACTAGCCCGATCAATATCGGGTCCCAGATATTTTGCATCGATTGCCTGATCCATCAACTGTTCATCAGAATCAGTGAAACAGGCTTCACTGAAACCAAATCGTTGGGCCAGACGGCGAAACAGCTCCATGTTGGCAATTGCCTCTCCCTGGGGTTGCAGCACCGGCGCAGAACGCTGCAGGTATTGATGCCCGTAAGACTTATACAAGTCGCCGATTTCCAGATGACTGGCCGCCGGCAAAATGACGTCGGCGCAGGCCATTGAGTCGGTCATGCTGATTTCAGAGCCGACAACAAATAAGTCTTCACTGCACAATGCAGCTTTTAGCTTGCCTTGCTGCGGCGTCACGGCCAATGGATTGTGGTTGTAAATAAACACGCCCTTGAGAGGCAGTTCGTCGCCCGGGTCGAGGATATGTGACGCCAGGTCAAGAGTATTGAATTCCCGCACCTCAGTTTCGAGCAGGTCGGGTCGGGAAAGCTCATCCCCATTGATAGGAAAATAACCGGAAACATCGCAAATACCTGCGCCCAAAGCGCCAAAGTTACCCGTCAGCGCAGGCAGTGCGAAGGCCGCCCGCAGGCCTGAGCCTCCATTACGATTGCGCTCAGGCGCCACACCCACAGAAATGGCTGCGGGGCTCAGGTCTCGCCACATACGTGCAAACTCACGTATATCCTCAGCGTCTATACCGCAAATAGCGGCGGCTTCTTCCACAGAGTACTTCTGGGCCTCATCAAGGTAGGCTTCAGCACCGTGCACCTGCTGATCAATGAAGGCCTGGTCCAGGCCGCCAATTCGCTTTAGCTCTGCCGCTACTGCATAGGCCAGAACCACATCGGTGCCCGGCATTAAGCCAAGATGCAGATCTGCCTCGTCAGCAATACGAATGCGCTTGGGGTCAACAACAACCAGCTTCGCACCCTCTTTGCGCGCCCTGCGCAGCAGCGTAATCATATGCAGGTTGCAGGCGGTAATATTATTACCCCAGATGACAATCAACTTTGAATGCTGTAATTCTTCGTAGGAAATTCCGGCGGCATCACCAAAAACGCTCTCCCAGGCTGCGCTGGAAGTGGCAGTGCACAATGTTGTGGTATCAATTTTGCTGGAGCCCAGGCGATTGAAAAAGCGCTCTGCCATCGACCCTCCTGCCAACATGCCCATCGGGCCTCCGTAGGTCAAAGCGGCAATCGCTTGAGAGCCATACTCGTCCATAATTGAGGTGAAGCGCTGGTAAATGGTATCCAGGGCCTCGTCCCAACTCGCTCGACGATAAGCGCCAGCGCCTTTAGGCCCATCACGCAGCAGTGGTGAAAGCAAACGATCCGGACCATGAACCTGGTGCGGCAGCCCGGTCGCAACCTTGGCGCAAATCTTGCCGCGGGTAAACGGGTTCGCATCACTGCCTCTGACTTTTTCTATTTTGCCTTCAGCCACCTCGATCGAAAGACTGCAGGTGTCGGCGCAATCAAGAGGGCAAACGGCATCGTGCGTGCCGTTGGGAAACTGTGGTTGGTTCATGTGAAAACCTCAGTGGTCTTATCTCGCCAAGTATAGTCCATATCTACAGGGCAGTATCAATGATATCTAGACCCTATTCGGCGAGACAGAGACACCTGAAGTGGGCAGATAACGCTGACGAATCACCCGTGATGCCAGCAACCCAAGGGGCACAAACAGACACGGTATGGCGATGACAATTAATGCCTCGCCCTGGCCCCAATTGACGCCTCCGCTAGCCGCTAGCTCTCCCTTCCCCTGTTGATAAGGAATAACGTAGTAGTGAAGTAACAGCAAGGGCATGACACAGCCATAAACAATCAACAGACGAGGCCCCCAGAGGGTAAGGCGGGTCTTTCCCGTGGCCAAGTCTTCAGCGGGAGTGTGATGTAGCGCCTCCCGATAGGATTGCTCCTGGGGCGTCACTTCGCCCATCCGTGACACTAATAAAATTGTGATAATACTGGCACTAGCGCCTATCACCGCCGGACTCCAGTAAACAGGCCAGTTGACCATCCCCAGATACTCCAGCGCTGCAGGCACTACGTTAAATCCGAAGCCAGTGACGATTCCCCAGAAAGCGGCGTCCGCTGTAATGCGTTTACTCCAGATACTCATGAAGCCGACCGGGCCCCAGGACGAGGCAAACACGGTGCCGATAAACAACATCAGCCAGAAAATATTGGGCGGGAAGTAGAAACTGGCCAGCAATACCACCAGCCCTGTAACCAGCATGACCAGTCGCGTACCCCAGAGGGTCGGTGAGTGCCGCTTCACCATATCGTTGCTTACGCTGAATCCCACCAAAGACAAAAATGTTGAGGCCGATGACAACGCCGCTGCGACAATACCAGCCAACAACAGTGCCCCCAGAAATTCAGGGACCAGGTTTTTAGCCGCCCAAATCATGACGGTTTCAGAAGGATTAATATTCGGATTCGCCAGGTTAATCAGGCCGCCCAGGCCATAGATAAGAATCTGGATCAGAATAACTGCAAAGCAAGCATAGATCGCGGAACGGATGACAACATGTTCATCCCTGGCCATCAAATGACGACTGGCCTGCCATGGACTCACCGCGTAGACGATGCCCCAGGACATATCAATAATTACTGTCCAGATCAAAAATTCGGTCGGGGTTGCCCACTCGGTTCCCGGACCTACCGTGCCGTGCCAGGAAGCAATATCGGGTTTTTCTTCTAACTGTGCCATATTTTCAACTGCCGTCCGTAAACCTTCCATGTCAGCAACAATGAACGCTGCGAAAAACAGGGTCGCACCGGTAAACAACATAAACATCAGGGTATCGGTAATGATCACACCGCGAGATCCGGAATACAGGGTGAACAGGGTATAACTCATCCAGGCGCAAACAATGGCTTGCCCATAACTCAAACCAGTGAGATCAGAAAGGAGAATCGCGGCTCCCTGAGTCACCACCAGGAGATATCCCCCCAGACCCAGGATAATGGTCACGCCCGCCGCCTGCTGCACCCGGTGACTGTTAAAGCGCTGACCCAGGAAGTCGGCAACAGTGGGTGCGCGACTGCGCCGTAAGTAAGTGCCAAACAGTAAAGCACCGTAGACGTAACCGACCACCGCTATTCCGGGAAACAGAATGTAGGGCCCCATCTGACCATCATAGGTAAAGCCCGCTTCGCCAAGAAAAATGGAAGTGCTGAAAACGCTGGCCACTAAGGTGCCCACGATTAACAGGGTGGGTGCTTGACGCCCGGCGACGAAATAGTCGTCCAGTTGCTTTACGCGTCTGCCGCTGTAACTGCCGATGAAGACGAATAGCAGCACGCTCAATGCGATGGTGACGGTGTAAATGTCTATATTGCTGTCTCCGGCAGTGCGCTGCGCTCGAATTTTACTGCGCTGTTTTGCATGACTGTAGTCACTTACTGTGCCTGATTATAGACGCTGCTGCATTGCGACCGGGCAGCCCGCTCACCCCACCCCCGGGATGTGCGCCGGAACCACAAAGGTAAACACCATCCACTGGCATTTTATAATCCGCATAGCCTGGCAGCGGTCTCAACGAGTAGAACTGATCAAGGTGCAAAGCCCCATGAAAAATATCGCCACCGACCATGTTGAGATCTCGTTCAATATCCAGCGGCGACTTGATCTGGCGCCCTACTACAGAGGCTTTAAAGTTGGGCGCGTAGTTATCGATGGTATCAATAATCATGTCCGCCACTTCGTGTTTCACCTCATCCCAGCTGCGACCATCAGGCAAATGGCGCTGGAAATGTTGACAGAACAGACTGGCGACATGGCCTCCTTCTGGCGCCAGTGATTTGTCCTGAGTACTGGGCACCTGCATTGAGATTACCGGTTTTTTTGCCCAGCCCTGCTGTCGGGCGTCATAGTAGGCATTTTGTATATATTGCAACGAGGGGCTAACCTCAATGGCGCCCATGAAATGCTCCTCGCCCCTGCCCGCCATACTGGTGAATTGTGGTAATTCCGACAACGCAACATTCATCCGGAAAGTGGCAGAGTGACTGCGATAGCCCTCAATTCTCCTTTGCTCTGGCGGCTCCAGCATTTTTTCATCCAGCAGCTTTTGCAGGAGTATTTGCGGATGTACGTTAGCCGCCACGCACTTGGCGGTTATCTCGCGACCGTCAGCAGTCAGGACTCCGCGCGCACGTCCGCCTTCGGTAATAATTTTTTGAACCGGTGTATCCGTTTCAATTTCAACACCCTGAGCGCGCGCAAATGACGCCATCGACTCGCTAATCGCACCCATGCCGCCACGAGCAATGCCCCAGGCCCCCGCCTTGCCTTTCACCTCGCCAAAGGCATGGTGCAGCAGAACATAAGCAGTACCTGCCTGGTAGGGCTCGGCAAAGTTGCCAATCACCCCCTCCAGCCCCAGCACACCTTTAAGAGCTTCACCTTCAAACCAGGCATCAAGATAGTCGCCCAGGGATTTAGTCATCAGTTCAGCCAGAACGATCTGATGCTGCTTTGATAGCTTGCGAAAAACATTGCCCGCCTTTACCAAGGTCCATGCATCAGCCCAGCCACCACCGAAGTTCGGCGGAGCTTGAATCGCCAGCGCTCGCAGAGCCATTGCCACCTCGGCAATTTCATTATCAAACTCTGCTATGCGTTGCGCATCCCGCGAGGAAAAGCGGGCGATCTCGGCCTGCGCCTGAGCGTCATCACGAGTCAGCAGTAGATGATCGTTGTCCAGCAAGCTGAGTGTTCCCGCCGGTCGCTCCATGATCTCCAGTCCGTGCTGTTCCAGTTGTAAGTCGGTAATCACCTGCGGGTGCAGCAAGCTGACCGAATAGGAATAAACCGAGTTACGAAAACCGGGATGGAACTCTTCAGTAACCGCGGCGCCGCCTACCACCGAACGAGCCTCCAGCATTTTTACTTTGAGCCCAGCCCTGGCCAGATAGCCTGCACAGGTCAGGCCATTGTGGCCTGCGCCGATGACGATTACGTCTGTTTCTTGTTTCATTTTCCCGGTTTACTCCCAAGTGAAGGGCATCAGGTTTAACTGTATTGCAGTATAGACAGCCTACGCTCATAAGAGCCTCCGTGCCGATGGGCTAGGAAGATTGGTCTACCCAGCTATGCTGTACTCTCCTTCCTGCAATGTTTCATTGCTATCACAACAGGAGAACAACGATGCCCGAAATCAGCATCCAGAAGCAATGCGCTGGTCTCACCGACCTGGTTAATGTCGAGTCATTCGGCGAGCCAATTGGAGACTTGCCCCTACAAACCGATAATGGATTTTACTCAGAAGGAAATATGATCTGTGGCACCTGGGAATGTGACCCCGGCAAGCTGCAGCTTGATCTCGACGTCACCGAATTCTGCCACCTACTGGAGGGGCACTGGAAGTTCGTTTCCGAATCAGGTCAGGTATCAGAGGTAAAGGCAGGTGATAGCTGGGTATTTCCTCGCGGCTGGAAGGGAACAGCAGAAGTCATCGAGAAAGTCCGCAAAGTCTACATGATGATCACTGACTAAAAGTTCGAGCAATACGATGCTGACCCCAAGGTCTAATCCTCGGGGTCCGTGTCGAATTGCAAAAGGTCATCTGTAATGCTGTGCCAGCTTGCCTTAGAGCTCACATAAATATGATAGCCAGCAGGCAGGCTTAGCTCGCCATCCATGGTTCCCATTGCGATATATAAATCATTTGGCTCAGACGTGAGTTCAACCATAATATTGGAACCGCAGTTAGGGCAGAACACCCGCGAGTGTGTTGAGGATGAAGCATAGCTCGCAATACGATCCTTACCTGGTAGGTAACTGAATGTATCCCGCACCACGCCGGCGAACGAAGCAAAGGCAGCGCCATGCAAGCGCCTGCATTGACTGCAGTGACAGTGGCTGTAGTCGTGAATTTCCCCATCGACCTTGTAGGCCACCCCACCGCATTCACATTTGCCTGAGATCATTTCACTCTCCCGTTCTTAACGCGATCGCATCAGAGTTCATCCAGTAATTTGAAATAAAGCATACCAATAGCCAGACCTGGGCGACGCAGCAATTTCCCGCCGGGAAACGGCCAGTGGTTGATCTTGGAGAAGTAATCGAACCGTGTCGGCGATCCGGCAATCATTTCTGCAGTGATACGCGCCATGATGTGAGTGGGCGCTACGCCATGACCCGAGTACGCTTGGATGTAGCTGATATTATCGCCGATGTGGCCAAGCTGAGGCATTCGATTCAGCCCAATACCCATGTGGCCGCTCCAACCATAATCAATTCGGACCGATTCCAGCTCTGGATAAACCATTGTCATCTTCTTGCGCAGCGTACTGACAAGGTCCTTGGGTTCCAGCCCTGTATAGTTAGACAGGCCACCAAACAGCATGCGTCCATCCGCAGACAAGCGAAAGTAATCCAGTGCGGTGCGGGGATCACACACTGCTACGTCGCCGGGCAGTAACTGCTTGACCATTTCTTCTGACAGGGGCTCAGTTGCAATGACCGAACTGCATGAGGGTAATACTCGTTTAGCAAGCTTCGGCACCAGGTCGCCCATATAGGCATTACCGGCCAGCACCACTCGCTTGGCGGAAACACTACCCTGCTCGGTGCGAACAACAGGGCGCGCACCCTGGTCAATGCCAACAACCCGTGATTGTTCGTAGATTCGGGTGCCCATTTTTTCAGCGGCACGGGCCTCACCGATACACAGGTTGAGTGGGTGTAGGTGACCATTGCCACCATTGTAGAGACCACCCAGGTATTTCTTGGCACCCACGTACTGCTGGAGTTCATCTTTTTCCAACAGGCGCAGGTCATTGGTATTACCCTGGTCCTGCTCCCATTGCTTCCACTGGGCAAACTGTTTCATGTGGCGCGGCTTGATCGCCACATCGCAATATCCCCACTTGATATCACAATCTATCTGGTACTTGGCTACTCGCTCACGAATAATTTCAGGGCCTTCGAGTCCCATCTTGTAAATGGCTTCAACCCCATCGCGGGATATCTTTTTCTCAAAGCGATCCGCATCATGCCCAACGCCGCCAATAATCTGGCCACCGTTGCGACCAGAAGCGCCCCAACTGATGCGATTAGCTTCCAGCAGCACAACGTCATAGCCTCGTTCAGCTAACTCAACGGCGGTATTTACGCCAGTGAAGCCGCCACCGACAATCACAATATCGGCGCTCACATCATCCACCAGCGAGGCGTAGTTGGTCTGCCAGTTAGCAGTGGCAGCATAGTAAGAACTAGCGTGCTCTGAAGTCTCGGCGATTTTTTTCAATCCAAACATAGTCTCTCTCCAATCGGCAATACGGCATCACCCCGCAGGGCTAGCAGCTGAGTGTAATGGTCAGAAACTTATGAACGGATCGGCGTCCTCACCGCGAAAGAAGTTTTGCCAGGCCGAGGATGTACAGGCCCAGTGACTCCAGGCTATAAATGGCATCTTGTACGCTGATAAAATCATAGCGCCCGGCAATAAATTTGAATGGAACTGCTTTTTTGTACTCCTCTAATTCAGCCCGATGAAGCTCTGGAAGTCAATCCCCGAAGACCCCGCGAAAGACACTCCCGCCCTATACGACAGGTAGACAGTCGCTATTTCGATTACTATGTTCGATGGGTAATCAGAACAGGACGAAAATCTCTTGCAGTGGATCAGCGCCCAGTCCCATACCGGCTCTTACTACGCCGCTAGCGTTAATCATAAAACTGATTATCCGCAGCTGCGCGGTGAGCACAGTGCCGACGTATGCGTCATCGGCGCAGGATTCACCGGGGTTTCAACTGCCCTGCACCTTGCGGAGAAAGGCTACAAGGTTCATATCATAGAAGCCAACCGAGTCGGCTGGGGTGCCTCCGGCCGCAATGGCGGCCAAATCATAGGCGGCATTTCCGGCGAACAGAGAATGGCTCAGGAACTGGGCCAACAGGGCGAAAAGATCATGTGGGATCTGCGCTGGCGGGGCCATGACATCATTCGCCAACGCGTCGAGAAATACCAGATAGACTGTGACCTGAAGTGGGGCTACCTGGACGTTGCCATTAAACCCCGGCATTTGCGCAGTCAGCAGAACGAAAAAAACTACCTAGAAAGCCATCAGTTTCCACACGAGGTGCGCCATCTTTCTGCAGCTGAAACAGCTGAACTTATTGGCACAGAAAGCTACATTGGCTCATTGCTAAACATGGGTAATGGCCACTTGCACCCACTCAACCTGTGTATTGGTGAAGCACTGGCCGCCTGCTCTCTCGGTGCCACAATTTCTGAACAGACACCGGTGCTTCGCATTGAACGCGGAGCAAAAGCCAGGGTCATTAGCGAACAAGGATCGGTAATCGCAGACAGCGTTGTTCTGGCGGGTAATGCCTACCACCTCATAGAGCCCGAATTGCGAAACCATTTGGCGCCAGTAAACAGTTTTATTATTGCCACCGAGCCACTTAACGATGCCCAGGTTGAACGCTATAACCGCGAGGACATCGCGGTTTGCGACCCGAATTTTATACTGGAGTACTTCCGCCTTACAGCCGACAAGCGATTGCTATTCGGTGGCAGAAAAACCTATTTCGGCTCAGACCCCGAGCACATCAAAGGCATGCTATTGCCCAAGCTACGCAAGCATTACCCTGAGCTCGCCAAACTGAATATTGACTATGCATGGGGAGGCACGATTGGTGTCACAGTCAACCGCGTCCCGCAGCTGGGAAAACTCGATGACAATATTTTTTTCTCACAAGGTTACTCCGGTCACGGTGTTAACGTCACTCATCTGGCGGGCCAAATTATGGCCGATGCGGTCAGCGGCACATTGGAGACAATGGACATATTCGCTCAAGTCAAACCCATATCCATCCCGGGTCTCAGGCGCCTGCACAAACCGGCGGTCTCGCTCGGTATGCTGTACTATCGATTAAAAGATCTATTATAAAAAACCACTCTGTCAGATTAGAACCAGAACCATCAACACGACCACGGAGCGAGTGATGAACGTCGCCGATAAATCGGAGCTGGAACAGTTCCTGCAAAAAAACCCCGACATTGAAATGTTGGAACTCATGATGCCTGATATGAATGGTATTCTGCGCTGCAAGCGCATCCAGAAAAGAGAATTCGACGGTCTTTTTTCGAGTAACTTGAAAGGCCCCATAAGCATTCCATTTTTGGGCATTATGGGTACATTTTACGACGACGACACACCTGATGTATTTGAAGGCGACCCGGACGGCATAATACAACCCCAGTCTGGCACACTCTCCAGAATTCCCTGGCTTAAGTCAGCCACAGCGCAGGTGCTCACCAGTTTTTCCGACCTTGATGGTAGCCCCTCATGGACCGACTCACGCAATGTACTGGCCAGCGCTCTTGAGCGCTTCACCAGCGACGGCTTACACCCAACAGTTGCCACTGAGCTGGAGTTCTACCTGATAGAAACGGGTGATGACGGCGTTGCCAGGCCTTTACTGGGCCGGGTTCCCTGCAGCGACAGGCCACAACAAGGCATTCAATACTGCATGGCTGACGATCTTTTCGATCAGGACGCTTTCCTGGACGAGGTGCGCAGAGCCTGCGATATTCAGAACGTTCCACTGACAGCAATACACTCCGAGTTCTCTCCGGGTCAGTGGGAAATCAATACACAGCATACTAGTGATCCGCTGCTAGCCTGTGATCACGCCATGCTGCTGAAGCGCATTGTAAAGGGGGTCGCCCGCCAGCATGGAATGGCAGCCACATTTATGGCCAAACCTTTCGGAGAAATCGCAGGCAGTGGTCTCCATATTCACGCCAGCGTCTACGATAGCGACGGCAACAATATATTCAGTGAATCTAACAACACTAAAGGCGTCGACTCGCCAGCGATCTCTACCACCTTACGCCACGCCATAGGAGGCCTTGCAAAGGCCATGGCCGAATCCATGGTAATTTTCGCACCCAACGTCAATTCCTATCGCCGTTTCAAACCTGGTGCGTATGCACCAGTCAGCCCAACCTGGGGCTATAACCATCGCGATGTAGCCCTGCGAATCCCGGTCTCTTCTGACGATAACCGCAGGATTGAGCACAGAGTTGCAGGTGCCGATGCTAATCCCTACCTGACAATGGCCGCCTTGCTCGCCGGAATGCACTACGGCATCACCCATCAATGCGAGCCGGGACCCGAAACCCGGATGGGCACGGCACTGGAAAGCGATGAAGTTTTACTACCCAAACGCTGGGACGCCGCTTTGGCGCTGTTTCGCGATGCAAAAATACTTCCCGAATATCTGGGCGAACAATACTGCGCCTACTTCCAGAAAGTGCGCCAGGGTGAGTGCGATGACTATCACGCTCAAGTTCCTAGCTTGGATCACGACTGGTACCTGCGAGCACTTTAAAGTACCGCGTATTATTTTTCCTTGCGGGTGCGGCGATATTGAGCAGGAGTTTGTCCGGTGCTTTTTTTAAACGCCGCATAAAATGTTGAGGTAGAGTTAAAGCCCACGCTTAATGCAATGTCGAGTATGGCGCCCTTGCGACCACCATGTGCAGAAAGCTGTTGTTCTGCCGCGTTAACCCGATACTGATTTACATAGTCGAAGAAGCTCATGCCAAAGCCCGAATTGATCGCCTGCGATAAATGATTAACGCTGCAATTCAACTCTGTAGCAAGCTGCGGTAGCGACAAGCTAGAGTCCAGAAACATCCGGTCCTCTTGCATCAGCTCAGCCAAACGTTCCATGACTCGCTTCAGGCCAGACTCGTCCAACCCAGATTTTGCGTAGCGGCGAGTGACAATGCCCCGTCCTGCCTGCATAGCGTCAGCGTCCTGATAATAGTCCTTGATCTTGCCTGCAGCATCGCCTTCCATGGTGATAAATTCTGCCCCCATCCAATCCAGGGAATCATCATCGGAGTCAATGGGTGATGCGCGATATTGAAAGGCGATCGAATTTTTTGCAGTGTGAATTTCGCCTAACAGGCTGTAGCGATTTCTGTCTTGAGCAAAAAAAGAATTCAGGTGTTCAATGAATTCGTCGCGATTCCATTCCTGCTGCACGGGGATATCGCAGTATTTTCCGCTCCGGGACAGATGTTCTGCAACACCACCCGCATCATGCTGGTTCCATGCCTCGAAATAACTGGTAACAAAATCTTTTGAAGTCATTGCATAAAACCACCGCCATCAACATCAGGCGACCGCTGTACTCCTTATAGCATTTGCATCATTTAGCTCGAAAAGTTCAAGCGCTGCTGGTTTGCACCCCATGCTTTATGGAGGAAGATCACAACCACCTGCCGCAAACGCTCCGGCGCTGAAGCTTCGAGCTCCTCGAAAAACAGGGCGACGTCCACGTCCTACACCCTGTCAGAGTTGTTCACAGACTATCACTGGCTATTACAACATGCCATAAGACGAGTTGTATCCGGGCACAGAGCCAGTCAGGCATCAATTAATCACCGGGCCTGGGGGGAACTCAGCGATAGGGATATCTCGCAAATAATTTTCAGCATCAGGATTATCCAAGCCACGAGACCAGGCGTGCCCTGAGTGCACAGCATGCACCAGAGCGCCCGCAGCAAACGCATCTCCAATTCGCTCAACGGACTCAATGCCAGCGCCTTGCCATTGGGCCTCGCGATCACATAGGGACTGATACAGATCATCCGCAGGCAGCCTAAGCCCCACGATAACCACTGAACTCACCTCTAACGTTGATAATTCCCCAGTAAAAATATTACTAAGGGTAGCCAGCCCCGCTTCAAAGCTGTCCAGCAACGCCTGGGTAGTGATATCTACTCCCAGTTTGTGCAGATTCTGATGAACGAACGGCTGTTCGTTAGTCATGATTGTCCATGCTGACGCATGCCCAGCGGGCGTAGCATAAGTCACTGACATGCCCTGACCGGCCAGGGATTCTGCAATCGCCCCCCCCAGATAATAGTTGTCGAAGTCATAAACCAGTATCGGACCCCGGGGCACTTTACCTGCCGCCAGGTCGTCAGGCGTGTACACACCCGGCCCCTTTAACTCGCCTTTAGGGATTTCCAAAGAAGAATAGAGGGCTTGCGTCCAGCGGGCTCCGGTGGCAATAGCGACCCGCTGATGGCCCAGCCCCAGCACTTCATCCACACCCATCTCACTGTTACTGTAAAGGTTCACATTGCCCATTTTCTGTAGCGCATAGAGTCGGTAATCGCGCACTCTGCCCCAGGTGGCCAGGCCAGGAAGACTGGTTTCAAAACGCAGTCGGCCACCGAATTCAGGCGCCTTTTCAGCGAGCGTCACCTGATATCCGCGCCGAGCTGCGATAAGCGCGGCCTCCAGCCCCGCAGGACCACCGCCTACAATTAAAATGTTGTCATTGCTGGCTGCCGGGGAAACTTTTTCAGGATGCCAGCCACGGCGCCATTCTTCTCCTGCTGTGGCGTTCTGGGTACAGCGTACCGGCACCCCATCGTGCCAGCTGGAAATGCAGATGTTACAGCCTATGCATTCACGTATTTCATCTTCCCTGCCCTCACGTATTTTATTAGGCAGAAATGGATCGGCGATCGAGGGTCTTGCACCCCCTATTAAGTCCAGCACACCTCGCTTGATTTGCGACACCATAGTATCGGGGGAAGTAAAGCGCCCTACCCCCACAACGGGCTTGTCAGTGACCGTGCGTACAAAATCAATGACCGGCTCGTGCGCCCCTTCCGGGCGGAAGCGAGAGGCTCCGCAGTCTGTGGGGCTGGAGTCCATTTTAACGTCCCACAGATCCGGCAGGTCGGAGAGCAGGCTTACTACTTCGTGCGCCTGTGAAGCGAAATTATCACTGGCCTTGCCACGCAGCTCTTCCAGGCTGATACGCAGCGCCACGCCACAATCCTGGCCCACGGCGTCCTTGGTAGACTCGATTAATTCGCGCACAAACCTCACCCGGTTCTCCACACTGCCACCGTAGGCATCAGTGCGATGGTTGTAGTCATCCAACAGAAACTCGTAGCCGAGGTAACCCATGCCCGCATAAATATAAACAATATCAAAACCGGCACTGCGAGCACGCCGAGCGGCAGCCACTTGCCAGCCAATAACATCACGAATGTCTTGTTGATCCATCACCCGCGGCCGTAATTGCCCCATGAAACCCACATGAGTGGCAGCCCAGGGAATACCCGAAGGAGAGTAAGGCGCAATACGCGAACTACGATTCATCACCGCTGCGCCGCCGTGCCATAACTCTACAGCGGCAAGAGCGTCGTGCTGATGGATTGCATCGCAGGTCAACGCGTGAGAGCGAATGTCATTATCGTCCCATAGCCTGGCAAAAGGCAGCGGACTATCGTCGGACGAGGGATGGGTAGAGACCGCTCCCGTAGTGACGACGCCCCAGCCACCCTCAGCCTTGGTAGCCCGGAAAGCGGCACGGACCCGTGGATTGGCCTCGGTCATGCCACTGGCATGCGGCACCTGGTAAAAGCGGTTAGGTGCCGTGACGGGACCAATTTTTACTGGCTCAAACAATATCTCATAGTTAGGGTTCATTCACTTTCTCCCGGTAACTGCGCTGGCATTGATCAAGCTGAAAGCTTATTCAGTAAGGTCCGAAACATGAGCGCCGATACGATCAGTAACATAGCGCCTGATATCCAGATTCCAATCCTCCATGGGTGAAAATATACCGGCTCGATGCACCCTCGAATTCATACCTTGTTGCACTCGCTCGCAAATAGCCCAGTCCTGGCAGTTGACCTTGTGCCAGAAATCAACAGCGTCTGAAGGGTCAAAACCGGGCTTGCTCATTTCATGGGACTCGAACAAAAAATGGCAATCGATGGTCGTAAGATTGGCAGATTTTGCCTGCAATACGAACACCGCAACATGGTCACTGGAGGCACTCAAAAACAGGTTGGGGTAAACCAGATCGCCCTTGTGGCGAATCCGCTCATCAGCATTAAGTCCGGGGAACATTCTTCTTTCGGTAGTACCAGAAGCCGTAAACGTGACCGCACCCTCCCGATGAGGAACACCCCGGTCCCAGTCGAGTTCAGCGCCCCCTCGCTGCTTGAATACCGGAACCACTTCGCAAAGTTCCGGGTGCACAGGGCCACAGTGATAACACTCATTATAATTTTCGCAGATCACTTTCCAGTTCGCGGCCACCTCATAGGAAATGCTGTGGCCAATTCCAAGTTCCGCAAGAGGATAACGCTGGAACTGAGTGTCGGTGGTTGCGATCTGGGCAGGAAAATCTGGCGCTTCATCTGGAGTCAGATGAACGAATACAAAGCCGCCCCAGCTTGCCACAGAAACCGGATGGAGACTCAAATTCGCTAAATCTATCTCAGTCTCAGCTTTCAGGTGCGGCGCTCTCAGCAAGTCTCCGTCAAGACTATACGTCCATGCGTGATAGGGACACCTTATAGAGCGGCTTTCCATTACGCCGCCGCTCAAAGTGACTCCATGGCTACCCAAAGCATCGTGTGCATCGGGACAAAGGCGCGCACCTCGATGTCTGCAAACATTATAAAAAGCGCGCAATTGGCCGTCGCTGTTACGCAGCAGCAAAACACTCTCTCCGTACAAATCGAGTACTCGGTGACTGCCCGGATTCGGAATTTGCTCTTTCCTGCCTACACATAACCACTCGCGCATGAAAATATGTTCACGCTCTATCTGAAAAACATCGTTATTCAGATACCAAAAACTCGGCAGCGTAGATTCAAGCATGGGCGGCATGAAGCTGAAACCGTTTCTTGGTATTACGCATAATTTGCCAACTTGCCAAGGCCCCAGCCGCACAGAAAATCGCTATCGCGAAGTAGAAGTAGCGATAGCCCTCTGCACCAGGATAAGCATCAAGCAGAACACCGCCTAGCAACGGCATGAAAACATCAGGTGTAAAGCCAACCGCCGATATAACACCTGCAGCAGTGCCGGTGACTGCTGCATCGACCCCGCCTTCTTCAAGAAGCGCGAAGTAAATACCCCTTAAAGCAAAAATTGCCGCAGAAACAATCGCCGCGTTGATTAGCATGACAATCAGCCAAGACTGACCACCCGGTAAAATACCAAACACAATGAACCCTGCAGTGACGATTATAAATGAAACAAAAACGGTTTTGGATACACCAAAGCGGTCGGCGATGAAGCCTGCACCAGCCGCTGCAAAAGGTTTAAGCCACATTTTTCCAACCGCTATGGCACCGCCCAAAACAACACTCAAACCGAACACATCTGTTGCGTAGGGAGTCAAGTAGTAGACACCCCAATAGGCACTGTAAGCAGTCATTACCACGATAGCGATCAGCCAGACGGCGGGCATCCTTAAAACTTCAAGAACCTCCTGTACGCCAACCTTGGTGGGAGCATCGCCCTGCTGCCGAACCTCATCATCGAGAATAAGCCAGGCCATCACAGCAAGCAGTATATTTGTAGCCGCGAACAGATTAATCACTTGGGACAGAGCAGTCGCATTACTGCCCAGCCAGGCGAATATTGCCAAAAATATACTCGAACTCATGAGTTCAGCAATGCCCCGGCCACTTTCAAGAATGCCGAAAGCTCGACCCTGTTGACCGGGTTGAGCCCAACTCCTTGTGGCCTTAATCATCGCCGCCCAGAACATCAGAGAGATGCTCACTCCCCAGAAGGCATGGATCGCAATGCCAATTTCATAAGACGGAAAACTCGCGAAGTAAAATCCGCCCACGCCCGTTGCTATCAGACTGCTGGTCATCAGTTTGCGTGGGGAGAATCGATCAGCCATCCAGCCGCCGGGAAAATAGCTGAGCAGCGATGTGAATCCAAACACGCTCATCTGCACGCCCATCTGGGTATTGCTGTAGCCAAAGGCTTCCTGCATGGGTATGTAATACACTTCACGCAGAAAGGGCAGCAGAAAAATGATACCGCCGGAAAAACACAGTATGGCCATCACCAGCCAGCGTTTTAGACTTTGCATTAAGCGATAAGCTCTTGGAGGCCAACGCTATAAAACACTACCCAGCACCCTGGCCAATATTTTGTGGAGGCACGTAATCAAAGATAAAATTGATACGTCCGGCATCGCCCTTGTTCATGACACTGTGCTTTTTCTGGTTGTTGATTTCGTAAACTTTGCCTACCTCAAACCGGTAGGGTCTTCCGTCTAGCATGAAGCGGACCCGTGGGTTACTGACAATTGGTATGTGAATACGATGCCCGTAGTGAAACGATGGATGGCTATCTCGATGCGGCTTGATCACCCCACCGGGCACTAATTTTGCCGCCATAGCTCTAATTATGGTGCCTCCGGGCGGATAATACTGCTCAAGAATCGCATGCATCAAGGGCACAGCCTGTTCTGAGAGCATGTCCCAACCGGCCTCCTTGCGCACCTCTATATCGGGCCAACCGGATCCATCAGTGAACACCAGCACGACTGACTGGGTTTGCTCATGAACCTCATAGGTCTCCTGGCGATACTCGTTACCATGCCAGACACCCTCGTCCAGACCCAAAATAGCCTGTTTCAGTGGCTCAATATCGAACTCGCCTAATTCCCGCAGCGGGACTCCTATATCCATAACTAGCTCTCTTTCATGACACCTGAACGCAGAAAAACACTGGCATCTGTGTCACTATATTACTATGCTTTAACGCCTAATTCAGGCAGCTATTTTTAGCATAGAGGTCGTCTGATCATCAACGCCCTTGAATGCACCATAAAGCCGCCACCCCTATATTTCAGGATTTTCAGTGACCGACCCAATGAACTTGAAAGATCTATTCAAACGCGCCGTAGACCTGATGAAGGAAAATGCCAACCAGGAGGCAGAGTCTGTCTGCCTGCAGGCGCTTGAAACTGATCCCTCGGATGTCAACTTCATTGCATTACTGGGCACCAGCCTTATGCGTCAGGGCAAGTTGAATGAGGCAGAGCAAACTCTACGTCGCGTGGTAAAAATTGCTCCCGGCTTTCCGCGCGCACAGGAGGACTTGGGTACCGCTTTGCTAAACCTGAAAAAGCCCTCAGAAGCGATTCCTTTTCTTGTAAAGGCTGTTGAACTCAATCCGCAAAGCGCCGAGAGTTTCTTCAAGCTTGGCGGCGCATTAAAAGCGACGGGGCATGACGATAAAGCGGAAGAAGCGTTTGCGCGATCGCGTGCTCTATCACCACAGAAAGGACAAATAGAGCAGGCATCTGTTTTGTTTGCCCAGGGCAAGTATAGAGAAGCTGAGACTGTCGCTAAAGAACTGGTCAGACAAAACCCGCAAGACGTCAACGCAGCCGCGCTGCTGGCGAGAATCGCAATACAAGCCCATTGCTATGACGATGCTGAGGCACTGCTGCGCAAGGTTGTTCAGATGGCTCCTCCATTTATTCAGGCCTGGCATGACCTGAGTACTGCTTTGAAAGAACAAAGTAAATTTACCGAAGCCATTGAAGCCCTGAAAAAGGCCCGTGAAATTGAGCCCGACAATGCGATAACGCATTATTTTCTTGGTGCTGCACTGGCAATGGACTCCAGCCCCGAGTTAGCTGAAGCATCCTACCAGAGGGCCTTGCAGATCGACTCTTCGTTATCAGGCGCTCACCTGGGGCTTGGTCACGTGCTAAAAACGCTGGGCAAGCAGGAAGAAGGCATCGCCGCCTACAGGGCAGCCATGAAGCTCAGGCCCAACTTTGGCGAAATTCACTATAGCCTCTCGAACCTGAAAACATTCGTTTTCGATGACGCCGAGATTGAGGATATGACCCGTCGACTGGAAAGCGAACAACTCAGCAAGGAATCCGTAGTGCATTTTTGCTTCGCCCTTGGCAAAGCTTTTGAAGATGCCAAGGATTATGACAAGGCATTTGAGTATTACAGCAGAGCAAACGAAACGCATCGCGAGACTATTGCTTACGACCCAGTACAAACAGAGGTTATCCATAACAAGATTCGCGATGTGTTTAGCGCTGAACTGTTCGAAAAACTTGCCTCACAAACATATGGCTGTGAAGACGCAGCACCAATTTTCATTCTGGGCTTACCGCGCTCAGGCTCTACATTGCTAGAGCAAATTCTGGCCAGTCACAGCCAGGTCGACGGCACCAGTGAGCTTGCTGATCTCAGCCTGGTTTCTCAATCACTCACCGACAGAACTCGCGGAGTCGCTTATCCTGGAATCATTTCAGAGTTAAGCGGTGAGCAGTTGCGCGAACTGGGCGACAAGTACATTTCTCAAACTCAGCGTTACCGAGCTGGTGGCGTTTACTTCACCGACAAAATGCCTAACAATTTTCCCCACATCGGGTTCATAAGCCTGATTCTGCCCAACGCAAAAATCATTGATGCCAGACGACACCCCATGGACAGTTGCCTGGGTTGTTTTAAACAGCATTTTGCGAAGGGCCAAACATTTACTTACGATTTATTTGAGCTGGGTGAATTCTATCTTGAGTACCAATCGATGATGGATTACTGGGATTCAGTGCTACCGGGTAAGGTACTCCATGTACAGTATGAGGACGTGGTCTCAGATCTGGATAATCAGGTTAGGAGAATACTCGACTACTGTGATCTCCCGTTTGAAGAGGGCTGCGTTAACTTTCACAATACCGATAGGGCCGTAAGAACGGCAAGCTCTGAACAAGTCAGGCAGCCTATTTACTCACGGTCCGTCAACACCTGGAAGCGGTTTGGCACCAACCTGAACCCTCTGATCGACGTACTATCAACCATTCTTCCCACCGAGAAAGGAGATATCTCTAATGGCAGCTGATCTCTCACAGCTTCCAAAACTTGTGACCACATCTGTTGTAAGAGGTAGCGAAAAGGGCCAAAGCCATGGCGGCCTTTACATTGTTGATTTTGCCGAGGGAAAAGTAGAACAACGTCTGGATTGGAATACGAGTGAAATAGACTTCACGGGACGAGGCTGGGACCGAGGATTACGTGGCATTGAGTTTAATAGTGATCAGGTGTTTGTAGCCGCCAGTGACGAACTATTCTGTTACACGCCCGATTTCAAGCTTGAGGCGTCCTATACCAACCCTTACCTACGTCACTGTCATGAAATTAGCCGCCGTGATGACAAACTCTTCTTAACCTCCACCGGTTACGACAGCGTGCTCGCTTTTGACCTGATTAAACGCAAGTTTACCTGGGGCGTGTATTTGAGTCGCAACGGCAAGCAATGGGTAGCGCAAACCTTTGACCCTGAGTCCTCGGGAGGCCCGTCTCTCAGCAATAACTACCATATCAATATGATACATGTCGCCCGTTCAGGCATTTTTATCAGCGGCCTGAATACGCGCGCCCTGTTGCAACTCACAGGCGAAATGACAGTCGATGAAGTCTGTAACCTGCCCCAGGGCTGCCACAACGCCCAACCATTTAACGGCGGCGTGCTGTTGAATGATACCGGCAACGATGTGATTCGCTACGTCTCTAGAGAGGGCCGTCAGTGCGCCTTGCCAGTGCTTACCTACGACCGGGAAGCGTTAGATTTTGTCGGCGTTGACGACTCGAGAATCGCTCGCCAGGGCTTTGGTCGCGGGCTTTGTCCATTGAACGAGAGATTTGTGGTGGGCGGGTCTTCGCCTTCAACGCTTAGCATCTATGATTTGCAGGAAGGACAACGAGTCGCTGCTGTTAATCTTACAATGGACATTCGCAACGCCATTCACGGATTAGAAGTCTGGCCCTACTAGGGCTAATTTAACGGACACAAAAAAGGGCACGTAACAACGTGCCCTTTTTTGTTCCAATACAAATTCAGCTAAGACTTAAAACCTGTACCTGAAGCTGATACCTGCGTTCCTCGGTCTGATGATGTTGACGCTACTTCGCCCAAAGAACGGGTCAAAATCACTGGAGTCGTAATAAGTTACGCCCCTCTCGTCATCAAGGTTATTGACATAAATCCTCGCCATCCAGCTGTCTGTCGACAGCCCCATGCTTATGTCAGTTTGGGAATAATCTTCCTGCAACACGCGTGGGGATGAGCTAGCATCGAACAACTGGTTGTAGGACTCGCCGGTATAACTGTGTTGCAGCCTTATGTAGATGTCCGACCCACCGAACATTCCCATTTCCCAGCCATACTCAGCGTAACCAGACCAGGATTGGTCTGCGAACAAGGGTAAGTCCGAGGTTGGTTCAAGGCCCAGTGTGGCCTCGCCTCCAGGAAAGCGATCATCAGGATAGCTTGTGGGAGCTTCAACTTCAGCCTTATCGATATAGGTCATGTTAAAGCCGATTTGAAAATTCTTGGTAATGACAGCCTTTAAGTCCATGTCAATACCCTGAACCTCGGCATCGCCAAGGTTTGCCACAACAACCTGGAACGGTTCACCTACATTGAAGCTCGGGTCAGTTGCCTCTAACTGAACATCTTTCCACTCCATATTGTAGGCAGTCGCGTTAAATTGGAAACGACCATCCCACCAGACGGACTTAATACCAATTTCCATATTTTCGAGTGTATCGGATTCATATTCGAACGGCAGGGTAGGATCGCCACGGCCTCGGTTAACACCTCCCACCCGATAACCCTCGGAATAAAGACCATAAACCATCACATCATCGGTGAAGTTATATTGCAAGCCTGCCTTGGGCACAAAACCATCATCTTCACCTCCGGCCTGCAGATCTTGCTCCAATCGCGTTTGTGGGCGATACACCTGATAGTCACGGTCAATATCGACATCAAACCAGCGACCACCAAGAATCAGAGAAAGCTTTTCAGTCAGGTTGTAGTCGACTTCACCAAATACGGCCATATCAGTCCTGGTACTCTCCTGTATCGACAGCCACCAACCGTCCGTGGGCGCAATACCTGGGTAGTAATACGACCAGGTTTCGAAGGCCGGTGAATTACGATAATCGTCAAGGTAGGAAATAAAGTCCCAGCGCTCTTCCGTTTCCTGATAGAAAACGCCCGTCGTCCACTGCATCTTTTCTGTTGAACCACTCAGGCGAAATTCCTGCGTGAATGCTTCGTTGCTCTGGTCGTTTGATTGCGCGCCGATGGGGTCAAGCCCGAAGTTATAAGCCTGGTAACCCGCGTAGATGCCTAACGTATAGTGGAAGTAAGCTGAGTAGGCCTGTGTATCAGTTTCATAATAGATCTCACGGTCATAATAAGATGTCGCAGAGACCAGCTGCGCGAAACCCAAATCTCCCTCTATAACAAGGCTAATCTGGTACCACTCGTCCTCGCGAGTTTCTTTATTAAATTTGATCGTCTCCAAATCACCAACCGTTTCGTCGTAATCGTTCCATCCATCAGCTTCGATTTTCTGATAGTTGATACCGACCGTGGCAGCCCAGTCGTCGTTCATAAGCCAGCGCACCTGAGCGCGAGCACCCAGCCAATCTACGCTATTGATATCGTCATCAACGACGGAAGCGTTGGTTTTTTTGCCTCCGAGGCCAGATCCATATTGGTTTGGACCATCGACTACAGTTGTGCCCAACACATTATCGATGTAACCGCCTTCGGTGGCACTAAAGCCCGTTAAACGAATAGCCAGTTTATCTTCGATAATGGGAATGTTGACAGTGGCGTCAAAGTCATAGCCCTCTTCGCCATCTTTGGTGGTGTTAACTTCTGCACCGACCACCGCACTAAAGGCAGAGGCATCTGGCTTGTTGGTGATGTAGCGCACGGTTCCGGATTGTGAACTTGCGCCGTAGAGTGTTGATTGCGGCCCAGCCAACGCCTCAATACGAGCGATATCTGCGGGATAGATATCAGGCGCTTGCGATGTGACGGTCATGGGTTGCTCGTCGAGATAAATAGCGGCCGTAGGATCCACCAGGAAGCCACCGCCGTCACTCACACCACGGAAGGTGATGGTATTCTGACCCGGTGAGGTGCTCGACACACTTAAGCTAGGAACAAAACGGCTAAAATCTTCCAGGGTAACGAGGCCCTGCTTCTTCATTTGATCGCCGGTGAGCGACAGAATGTGCATGGGCACATCCTGCGTACTTTCGGTGCGTTTTCGTGCGGTAACAACGACCTCTTCAAGCGCCAAGCTTTGCTCATCCTGGCCACTGGCAATGCTTGCACCTGTCATGCCCATTGCTGCAGCTACGGATCGAGCAATTATTGTCATCGAAAAATGTTTGGGTAGGTTCGCGCCACTTTGTTTAATCGACATACGCTATCGTCTCTTTGTTAGTTATTTTGCGGTACTTCCCAATGCCATCAAGCGTCTGTGTGCTGCGAATGACAAACAACGGAATGCATTAACCTACACCTATACTCCAATAAATTTTGATCCAGATCAAGCGATCTTGGACGGGAGTCATTAAAAAGTTAGCGAAAACAATCGTTCGATTGATATCAGCTCTCCTGCTAGACTCTTTTGGCGTCAGTTTTCATGCTTGCACCCGGTAAATTCAATATTTCAGCGTTTAAGGGAACACCCATTATGAGTCTTGCCCCGCTATGCTGCCGCACAAGCCAATTTCCCGAGACTCCCTCATAAGATCATGGTCAGCGCAAACCCAAAAGCGAACGAGCAACGCTCCCAACCACTGACAAATATCCGACAGTGGATAAAACTAACGGTTTATAGCCTTTTGCTCGCTAACTTCGCTTTTTATATCCACGATGACTGGACCATTGCACAACACACGCTGAATGAAAACAGCTCGTTACTGGACTGGACTTCAGCATTTGCCGCAAGTATCGATGAACTCGCCTGGTTCGTATTATTGTTTCTTTTCGAACTGGAGACCTATGCATTACCCGACGAAAAATTCACCCGAGCAAGAGTCATACTCATGCATTCCGTCAGGGCAGTATGTTATGTGTTTTTAGCGCACACATTATTCGCTTATGGCACCGCAACGGTTGATTTGAACAGTCTTAGCCAGGTCGAAGGCAGCAATAATCTCTGTGATTTCGTCACAGAAGAACTCTCGTTCGGCTATAACCTCGACTACACCGAGCTGGATGCAGAAAATTGCGCCCATCTTTCTTCAAGCACACAGTTTTACCTGATCGATGAAAACCTGATAGTGACTGATGCCGCGGGATTGGTCATCGAAAAGCAGCTGACCCAGCTGGACCTGATGGAGGCCCTCACCTGGCTATTGATCCTGCTGATTATCGAGGTCATGGTCAGAATGCAGGAGCGTGACATTACCCGCAGCCGGATGATGAGCGCACTTAAAGCACTGAAGTTCATGCTGTACGGATTGCTATGGGGTGCCGCAGCCTACTGGATATACCGAGGCCATTACGTTTATGCCTGGGACGAAGCCCTTTGGATTTTGGGGTTCTCGGCCATTGGCATGAACTTGTCAGAGTGGCGTAAAGAAATCGAACAAAAGCAAGAAGCCGCCTCCTAGAAAGGCGGCGGTGGTGTTTGCCGGGCTCTCGCTGGCGCCCAAAACGGCTGATCCTTGATCTCACAGCGCGCCACTTTTTCGTAGTACCGCAACTCTTTCTCATAGTAAATTTCTGCCCATACAGAGCCGTTTAAACGAGGGGTCTCTATCATCGCCAGGGCGATATTGGCCTTGGCCGATGGGGACCACATCGCGGAAGTCACGTAACCAATTTTTTTCCGACAGGCCTTATCACTGTATAGCCAAGAGCCGTCCGCAACCTTGTTACCTTCGATATCCAATTTGACTAGAGTGTAATGAGGCCCTTGCTGCTTTTCAGCCAGTAACGCCTTACGGCCATTGAAATGCGGCTTTTTAAAATCAACCAGCCAACCCAGGCTCAGTTCATAAGGCGTATGGTCGTGTTCGAAATGAACCGTTTTCAATGCCTCATTAAATTCCATGTCGGGCATAATGAAGCCCGCTTCCAGACGCGCCATATTGGTAGCGGTTTCGCCGTAGGGGTGAATACCGTAGTTCTCGCCCGCAGCGTAGAGCACATCCCATAGCGTCAGTGCCAACTCCGGCGTCACCCAGAGTTCATAGCCAAGATCCCCGGTGAACCCGGTCCGAGAAACCATTAATGAACCTCCGTGGAACGGGAAATGAGCAATACCAAACGGTTTGAGTGTTGCAATGTCTTCCAATCCCATTTGCTGCAAAACAGTACAGGAGGTAGGTCCCTGTAATGAGAGTGCGGCGGTCTCGTCAGTAACATCACGCACTGTCACCTGATCAAAACCCAGCACGCTTTTGCGCAACCATGCCACGCTGGGACTGCCACAGGTGAGCATAAAGCGGTCGTCGGCGAGTCGAAAAATCGTCCCGTCGTCTATCATCCGGCCCTCGTCTGTACACCAGCAAACATAGGTCACTCGATTAATACCCAGCTTACTGACATCCCGGGTCACCATCCGGTTGAGCATGGCCTCGGCATCGGGTCCCGATATTTCGTATTTCTGCATGGGGGTAATGTCATAGGTGCCACAGGTATTGCGAATGCAGAAATATTCGTACTCCGCATCGTAGTAGTAGTCGGCAAACTTGTAGCCATTCCAAGACGACCAGGCCTCGCGTAAATTCAAGGCCGACTGGCGAGGGTGAAAGGGTGATTCCCTCAGGCGCTCACCGGCAAAACGATCTTCTGTATTCATAATCTACTCGTCGTAACAGTCATCTTGGGGAACAGTATTGGGCCTCTTTAGGTCCAGTAAAATCTCACGGGCAGCGTTTGCACCGCAGGCCGACGACACACCACCACCGGGATGGGTCGATGAACCACACATATACATATTTTTCACCGGCATACGGTATTGGCCATAGCCCGGGAAAGGCCTGTTGAATAACAACTGGTCAATAGTCAGCTCACCCTGGAAAATATTGCCCTCAGTGAGGCCAACCTCATTTTCTATTTCATGTGGAGTACGCACTTCCATGTGCACGATCAAGTCTTTGAAATCGGGACTGTAGCGGGCGATTTTATCCACAACACTTTGGCCAAAGGCATCGCGCTTCTCTGGGGTCCACGGGCCATCTGCCAGCTCGGGTGGACAGTACTGTACAAAGTTGGACATCCAGTGTTTTCCCGGAGGCGCGACGGTTGGATCCCAGGCTGAGGGAATAACTGATTCAACAAAGGGGTCGTCAGACCAGCGACCACGCTTCCAGCAGTCGTAAGCGCGTTCCATAGTTTCCAATGAACCACAGAAGCCCTGGCCTCCCCGGTTGATATAACGGTTATCAGGCACACCACTAAAGGTCGGCATGCCGGACAGGGCGATATTCACCTTGCCGGAAGAACCCCGAATCTTAAAGTTATTCGCCTTTTCATAAATTCCGGGAGGTAAGTCCTTGCGATCCACCACCTTGGTAAAGGTTCGTTTGGCGTCCAGGTTGGAAACAATAATACCGGCGTAAAGCTCTTCACCGGACTCCAGCGCCACACCGCACGCTTTACCATCCTTGACGATGATTTGCTCTACCCCGGCGCCGGTTCTCACTTCTCCTCCCGCCGCCTGCATAGCGCTGCACAAGGCGTTAGAGATTGCACCCATACCGCCTCTGGCAAGGCCCCAGGCACCCACGCTGCCATCCACATCGCCCATCACATGGTGCAGCAGAATATAAGCGGAGCCGGGAGAATAGACGCCCAATGCAGTACCGATTATCCCCGGGCTGGCCATCGCTGCCTTGATCAGGTCGTTCTCAAAATAATCTTCTAAAAATTCAGCCGCGCTCATGGTAAAAAAGCGCACGTATTCGTACAGCTCCTTTTCTCCCAGCGACCAGAACTCTTTTGCCAGGAACAGCAGCTCTTTAATATCCCGTGGTTTAAAGGACGTTGGGTCTGGCGGGGTGCGCAGCAAAGTCTTGCGAATTAATTGCGCATAGCGGCCCAGGTCGGCCTGAAAACGAAACATGGCGTCGGCATCGTGCGGCGAATGACGACGCAGTTCGTTATAGGCAGCGCCCTCGTCACGGTAATCAATCAGCCTTTGACCCTGATCACCAAAATTGACCGTACCGAGGTAAGGCACAAGCAGCAAGCCATGGCTGGAAAGATCGAGGTCACGATGGATAGCCTGGCGCATCATGCTGCAAACGTAGGAACAACTGGAATAAAACCAACCATCGTGCATCTCGCGGGTAACCGCTGCGCCGCCTATGTAGTCATTCTTTTCCAGCACCAGAGTGTCTAAACCAGCACGGGCAAGGTAGGCTGCATTGGTCAAACCGTTATGACCGGCGCCAATGATGATCGCATCATACTTCTTCATTTGAGAATCTCCCGGGCCGCATTATGTCCAGGAGCACCTACCAGACCGCCGCCAGGATGACTGCCTGCGCCGCAAAGATACAAACCGGGTACGGGCGCACTGTATTGGGCGGCCTCATAGGTAGGTCGCATCATCAGCAACTGATCTACTGCAAATTCAGTGTGGTGCCAGTGACCGCCGGTTACGTTATGGGTTTGTTCCAAATCGTGCGGCGTTAACAGCTCAGCATGTATGACCTGTGCCGAAATACCGGGAGCATATTGCTCCAGTTGCACCAACAGCCTCTGCAATAAATTGCTTTTTGCCTCGTCGGTCCATCCACCTCGCAACTCGGCTGGCACGTACATGACATTCGCCGAAAGAACATGCTGCCCGGCAGGTGCCAATGTCGGATCTTGCATTGAGGGCACCAAAACCTCCATCACCGGGACCTCTGGACAACCGCCATATTTAGCATCGTCGAAGGCAAACTCAATGCTATCCATTGTCGGCGCTATGATCATTCTATTATTGGCTCTACCCATACCAGTAAATTTGGGCTCAGCCGACAGGGCGAGATGCAGCTTTGCGACCAGTCCCTCAGTGCGCAATCGATTGATGCGGTTAGCAAACTCGATTTCTAAATTGGCACCACCAAGTAACTTGAGAAAGGTTCGCTTGGGGTCAGCACAAGAAATAACGCGGCTCGCCTCAATGACTTCGCCACCAGCAAGCTCTACACCCGTGACTCGCAAACCACTTTCATCACCGACCACAGTAATACGTTCTACCGCTGTGTTCAGGCGCAATTCGGCTCCAGCGACCGTAGCAGCACCCACCAGCGCATTAACCAGACCGGCGATCCCCCCGGCAGGAATGGCATGCATTCCACCTGAGGCTTCAAACATCTTAAACAGCAGTGCAAACACCGGGCTATTAGGTGACCGCGGTGCCAGCCTGGAACCGGCAAGGCCATCCCAACTCAAGGCGGCCTTAAGCACCTTGTCGTCAAAGTTTTCGTCCATCAAATCCCGCATTGGTAACGTTGCCATGCGCATGAACTCCAGCAGGTCCTCCTTGCCCAGCAAACGCAGCTTCAACCCCAGCTGAGCAAAGGTCATAAGCTCGCCGGGGCTGTTATTACCAATCCGCGGCATGGTCTTCATCCAGAACGGCGCCAGGGCCTTGGCAAAACGCTTTAGCTGCCGCCGCAGCTCGACATAGCTGCGCGCGTCCTCAGGACTTACGCCGCTGACCATTTCATCGCCTATCACCACATGCTTGCCATCGAGCCCCATGCCAATGGTATCCATCGTCCGACCGGACAAGTTCAAGCCGTGTGATTGCAGTTGTAAATCCTCAATGACCTTACTGGAAAAAGAACTGATCGAATGGGCAACCGAGGACATAAAACCGGGATAGAATTCTCGCGTGGCTGCAAGCCCACCTGGCTCTGCGGATGCCTCAAGCACCAGAACCTTTTGGCCGGCTTTTGCGAGATATGCTGCACACACCAGCCCATTATGGCCTGCGCCAACAATTATTGAGTCATAGCGATTCAAAGTTTACTGCCTGTATACGAGGGATGAGGCGCAGATTATCCGGCACAAGGCGATAGAGCCACCGCGCCTATACGCCGGGATTTTGCCGGGCGAGACATCCTGTCCACTTGATCACACGGCGCTCATACGCTAGTTTGCGCTAAGATTGCTTATCTCAGGGCACAGGAAAATGAACGCACAAACTCACGATGAGGGCTATAACGGCCTGACAAAAAATGAGCCCAGCCTGCCCGCAGAGTGCTACCTGACCGAAACCGCATTTCAGCGAGATCTGGATACTATCTGGTATCGCCAGTGGGTTTACGCCTGCCGCACCGAAGAGGTGTCAGAAACAGGCAGCTATCAGGTACAGAAAATTGGCGATCAGGAAATTATCGTGCTCCGTGATGAACATGGAAAGCTACAGGCCTTCCACAACACCTGCAGACATCGGGGATCCGTTTTACTGACAGAAACCTGCGGTCAACTGCGCGGAAAATCCATCACCTGTCCCTATCACGCCTGGAGCTATAGCCTGCAAGGTGACTTGAAGCGCACCCCCAGCAAGTTCCTACAAAAGGACTTTGATCCGACCAGTAAATCCCTGTTCTCGGTGGCGGTCCAGGAGTGGCGCGGGTTTGTGTTTATCAATCTGGACAGCGACCATGCACCTGCGATTGAAACGGTGATGGACGGCAAGGGACTGGCACACAAAAACTGGCCCGCTGAAGACCTGCGGGTAGGCCACCGATTCAGCAAGCAAATAAACTGTAACTGGAAAATATTCTGGGAGAATTTCAGCGAATGCTTGCACTGCCCGGGGGTGCACCCTGAACTCAGCCGTCTAGTGCCTCTTTATAAACGCTCGCTGATGGAAACCAGAGATGACCCAAACTGGAAAACAAACAGTGTCAGTCAAGACCCTCGATATAAAGCCGGCCTGGCGCCTGATGTAGAAAGTTGGACCACCGATGGCAAAGCGGTTGACACACCTTTTAGCGCGCTGACCGAAGCGGACATCGAACGGGGACATACCTACGAAACTCTTTGGCCGACGATGTTTTTGGTAGGCCATGTGGACCATATGCGAATTGTCTGGCTGCTACCTTTAGGACCAGAAACAACCCAGGTGCACGCCGAATGGCTGTTCAGGCCAGAAACGCTGGCGACAGATGACTTCAATGCTGCGGAGGTTGCGGCCTTCGCCACTACCGTCCTGGAACAAGACGGAATGGCCTCAGAGATGAATCAACGTGGGCTGCGCAGTATCCGCTTTCAGGAAGGTTCATTAATGGCCGAAGAATATGAGGTCTACGACTTTCAGCAATGGGTGCGCACCCAGTGGCAGCGCGGCGCAACGTGAAGCGGTTGCTGACGACTTAACATCAATCATGAGTCCACGGGTAAGGACTGCGCGTGAGTTTGATTATTCAATGATAAAAAACCTATGCACATCCAAAGATCCGGACCTAAAATCACGCTACCTGAACCTCTATCTATCGGCGGCATGAACTCTCTATGCTTCAGTCTTCTTTGAGTGTTCTTCCCGCCCAGTGCGCCCCAGCCATGTTTCCAGTAACAATTCCAGGTCTTCAACTTGCATCGGTTTGCTGAGATAGTCGTCCATGCCTGCGAGCAGAAAACGCTCTCTATCGCCGGACATTGCGCTGGCGCTGAACGCGACAATTGGCAATGAACCTGCCTTCGCATGCGCCTTTTCCCAGCTACGTATCTTACTGGCGGCTTCAACGCCGCCTATGTCAGGCATTTGTATGTCCATAAAAATTAAATCAAACGCGTTGTTCATGACCGCCTCAATTGCGGCATGCCCACTGTCTACGGAAAAAGAATCAAGACCGTATGTCTTCAAGGTCTCAACCATAATAAATTGGTTGACGTCGCAATCATCAGCAATCAGAACACGTCCGCTATATTGCGTTCTTTCTGCAGCTTCTTGGGCCTCGCTGGATGGCTCATTGAGCCTCTGAAGCTTTGAGTCAGCAGCGCTCAAGCGTGAATTCTGCTGCAGCAAAAACGGCACTTTTAACCAGAAGCGAGAACCTTCGCCGCTTCTGCTTTGTACCCCTATTTCTCCACCCAACAGCTCTACGAGTTTTTTGGATACAGACAGTCCGAGACCGGTTCCACCGAAACGTCGCGTAATAGATCCATCTACCTGAGAAAAATCATCGAAAATATTCTTCTGGGCTTCGGCCGTTATTCCAATGCCTGAGTCGAAAACCTGAAAATGGAGAGTGGCAGAATCGAGCGAGACGTCTTCAGCCGAAATGGCAACGGAGACAGCACCTTCTTCTGTGAACTTCAGCCCGTTGCCAACAAGATTAATTATTACCTGAGTCAGTCGCCGTGAGTCCCCCGTCAAGTCGAGTGGAGTTCTCGGTGCCAAAACTGCTTCAAACGCAATTCCTTTCTCTTTTGCAGACGGTTCGAAAACTCGCCTAACATGATTAGCCACTTCATCTAGCTTAAAGTTTGACTCATCGGGCTCAAACCTCCCCGCTTCGATACGCGACAAGTCGAGAATGTCGTTAATTATGAGTAGCAATGCATTGGCTGAATTTTCTATCGTCGTGTAATAAGCGCGTCTCTTTTTGTCGTCGGTGGTCTGATCCAAGAGGGATGTTATTCCTATTATCCCGTTCAGCGGAGTTCTAATTTCATGGCTCATGTTGGCCAGGAAAGCCGATTTTGCTGCTGTGGCAGCTTTGAGATCGTGGACCAGGTTTTCTGATTCGCGGTCCCGTTTCTCGATCACTTCCAACATCGAATTAAAGCCATCAGCCAGCTTACCCAGCTCATCTGCGGTCTGGTTTTTTAAGCGCAGTGAATAATTTTTGTTGATGGAAACATCGTTAAAAGCATTTGCCAGTTTATCAATTGGCTTGGTCACCGCTTTCTGCAGCTTTCTAGACATGCCATAAACCAAAAAAATCGAGAGAATAAAACTGATAAAAACCGCGCCCAGCAACGACAATGAGCGCGACTGCAATCCGGCCAGATCGATTCGAAGTGAAAATATTCCTTGCTGTTTTTCGTCAAAAATTATGGGGGTGGCGTACTCCAAAAAATCATCGGTGAACTGACTAACCCCAGTGAAACTGACCCGCTGTTTAGATGAACTCTGCGCCAGTGTCGTATCAGTTTCCGAGTAAGCTGACTGTAGCTTTTGATGCCGCGAGTGCGGACTTTTAAAGACGCCAAAAACGACCCCCTCGTTTGATAAGATCGTAGCCTCAATGATGTGTGGATAGTTACCAATCATAGAAAGGCTATCGTTGGCGGCGGTTCTGTCTCTGAACGCCAAAGCAGTACCGGCATTGTAACTGACGATATTTGCTAGCACGCTGGCCGATTGCACAAGCCTCTCACGTGCCTGCATATAGTCTCCGGCAATGATTAGCGTGGCAGATAGAAACAACGCCATGGCAGAAGAGAACACTGAAATGACAATAATCCGGTGTTTTAAAGATAGTCTGGTAAGGAAAGTGGTTAATTTCACGGTGTCCCACCTTTAGTCGACCGCAGCTTTGCTACAGAAAGTAGCTTAGAACTAGCCTGTAAGCCTTGGGTGGCGAGAGCGTCCATATTTATCAACACAGCGACTTGTGAGCTTTCTCGCTTCAACTCTATGACGCCGCCTGCATCAGCGAAGCCATCTATGTCACTCACAGTGAGAATCGCTCGTCCTCGCGTTGTGGCAATAACGGGCAGAGAAAAATCACTGTCGTCTGAGTGTATGTAAACGTAATCGCATTCGGTCGCTTCTTTAGGTGTAGCAATCAGTGCAAAGTCTGCGTCAAAGCTTTTATGTTCGCTGACAGCAATTAAGCTCTTCAGGGCGGAAATCACGTGGCTTTCTCCCGCAGTACAAAACCGCACTGGTCTTGCCTCCACGCCCTCTGGCCAGCGAATGAGCTGGAAAAAGTAGTTTAAGAATGCAGCTTTGAGTTCATCCTCTTCCATCGCAACTGACTGTGGCGGCCAAAAAAAGATAAGAAATGTCGAGAGTAGTAACGCGAGAGATGAGCATCTTGCACGGCGTTGCGTGACTGCCATCGACTCCTTGTGTTGACAAAGTGCCCTCATCGATCAATGGCAACCCGAAAAAGAAGTCTCAAGCTATGCACCTTACGCCTGTTGCATGTACCCAAGAATCGCATCATCCGTTGGTCTAACAGTCTTTTTTTCAAGGTATTGATCCTGCGTTGCTGCGCAACTAGGCACAAGCGCAGCAAGTTGCATGCCAAGGGTTTTAGAATGCAAAGGGTTGCTGATAGCAATCTAACTCGTTGAAAGAAATGCATAAAATAGCTTGTCTCCAGTTTTTTTACAGGTGAGCCATCATGGATATAATCTCGCGCTGTGCCGTTGACCTCAACAGAATTGCATATTGAGAAGCAAAATGCATTGCATATTCCACATCGAAAGAGACCATCCAGCTGCTGCTTCTGCGAACTGGTATGCCAATGTACCGTAGCCCGTGTATGCACAGAGCATGGCTTGATGTGTGCTACTTCCGAAATGATGCCAAGCTTGTCCCCAAACCATTCCTGTCTTTGACGATGCCGGTGATATAAGTTACGCGACTAATAATCCTTCAACGTTGAGCAGGTAGATGCGAAAAAAACTGATTCTCTTGGTATCACATTTGTTGTTTGCAGCAGCTGGCTTTGCTCTGGGTATTTACGCTCTCCCAATTCTTATGGCACCAGAGGCACCATCAGCCGCCAGCATTGCTCAGCTGCAGAGTCGCTCGGATTACCATGGGCAGTTCAGTCGTGACCTGGGCGACAGCGATTTGCTGCACTGGGGGGAAGGTGAGGTATCGGTTTCGGACGCAGAAGTAACGCTTGTGGGGCAGATTGCACCGGGCCCGGATTACCGGCTATATCTGTCGCCGAAGTTTGTAGAAACCGAAGCGGATTTTGCTGATTTAAAGCATGCGATGGTGCAAGTAGGTCCGGTGAAAACCTTCGAAAACTTCGTCGTCTCCGTTCCTCAAAGTATTGACCCCTCTGACTACAACACGGTAATCATTTGGTGTGAAGCTTTCGGACAATTTATCACTGCAGCTCAATATCGTTAACGAACCGTCGAACGACGGCATCACTGTGCTTTGCGGTGCTCCAGTGGCGTTTGACCCGACCAACGTCTGAATGCAGTTCGAAAACTTCGAGCATCAGCGTAACCCAAGCGCCGACCGATCGCCTCTACCGTCATATCTGTTGACGCCAGATAGCGCTTCGACTCTCGGTAACGCGACTCATCCAATAGCGATTGAAAGGTCACACCCGCAGCACGTAATTGCCGCCGCAGAGTTCTGGCACTTACGTCGAACTGCTGTGCAAGCTGCTCCAACGAGGGCACCCTGCCGTCCTCCTCCAAAAGCCTGTTGCGCACTGCGGCTACCAGTCCCCGTTTTTCGGTCAACACCCTTGTACTTTGCTGACAGAGGTCTCTAAACAACTTCTGATGCTCTGGCTGTGGATGAGGCAAGGGCGTGTTCAAAACAGATTGCGCGATCAATAGGGCATTTCTTTTTCGGCGCGTGCGCAGCGGACATGCGAACAAACGCCGATGATAGCTCAAGGAATCCGCAGAACCGGTTCGCGTCATATCCAGCAATGCAAACTGCACCGGTTTCGCACTAAGCTCATTAAAGACCACCTGGATAGATGCAAACGTACTGTCGATTTCCAGCTCTGCCGCTGCCGGGTCTGTCGCCGTTGGAAAAATAGTGAGGCAGGCGCAATCCTCTTCGCCATATCGCTCTGCCGTCAGTTGACTGTGCGAAGCCCAACTTACCAGTGGAGCGAATTCAGCGAGAAGCTCCAGTGCCTCACCCAGGTTATATGCGGCCATCATCGCACTGGCCAGAATGCCGTAATTTGGCAAATTAATGCGCTCTCCCACCCTGATACCCAGGAAGGGATCTCGATTAAACCGGGCCAGTCGAGTGTATAGCGCTAGCTCCTGTTCCGTAGTCAACAACTGCGCTGTCTCGCGCAGTAACCTCTCTGTAGCCCCTGTACCCTCGACGATCTGGGCAGGGCTAATGCCTTGCTCACGCTCAAGCAGCTGCGACATCAAACGCAGCTCGTAGTTATTGAGCAATTGTTGACTCGGGCTATTTGTCCGCTCTATAAGGGGCATTTTGGGTCTTATACGTGGCCTTAATTATTCCCTAATTGTCCCCTATCGGCTCTATTGAAACCAGTGGCAAACCCCTATTATTTAAACCTGCGTTCCATCAGGTGACACATCACACTATGAAATCGAAATACGATGCTATCGTCATCGGCGCCGGCCACAACGGCCTCACCAATGCCGCCTACCTGGCCAAGTCTGGCCTGGATGTGCTGGTCGTCGAGAAAAATGATTATATCGGTGGAGCCGCCGTAAGCCGCGAACTGCACGAGGGCTGGCTGTACTCAAACTGTTCCTATGTCTGCAGCCTGCTACGTCAATCAATACACCGAGACCTTAACCTGACCCGACACGGACTGATGATCGTGCCCTACTCTGGCACCACCAATTTCAGTCTCAATGGTAATTACATCGCGGAATACGGTGATCACGACATGCAGTACCGGGAGATCAAGCGACACTCCCTACGCGACGCTGATGCGATACATCGTTATGAGACTGACCTGATGCGCTACGCCAAGCTCATCCGGCATTTTCTTTTACGCACGCCCGCAGACCCCACCTCTTTCAAGCCTCGCGACCTGGGAGAGATGATGTTCATGGCAAAGAAGTTCGCCGGCATGGGCGAGGAACAGGTTTACGAATTTATGCGCTTCATGACCATGAGCGCAGGCGACTTCCTGGATGAGTACTTTGAAAACGACCTGGTCAAAGCCCTGTATTCAACCAGCAGTATTATCGGCACAGCTCTGGGGGTGTATTCTCCCGGCACAGCCTATGTATTGCTGCACCATGTCATGGGCGACGTTGATGGTGCAGTCGGGGCCTGGGGCCTGGCACGCGGCGGCATGGGCGCAATTTCCAATGCATTGGCCGGCGCTTTAAAAGAGCATGACGGCGAAATTCTCACGGAAGCCCCGGTAGCACAAATTATCGTAAAAAAAGGCTGCGCCAAGGGTGTCGCCCTGGAAGATGGCCGAGAAATTAACGCCGACATCGTGGTCTCCAATCTCGACCCCAAACGCACCTTCACCAACATCATGGACGCAGCAGACATACCGTCAGACTTGCGCAAAAAGGCTGAGAATTTCAAGATTCGCGGATCCTCCGGCAAAGTCAATATCGCGCTGACTGGCAAGCCGGACTTTCCATCGCTTCCCGCAGATCACAAACTACGCAATGGCTCTTTTCAGTTCCTGGATTCCATGGAGCGTATGGAGCGCGCCTACGATGACTGGAAACACGGCCGCTGGTCTGACGATCCATTTATTGAGATGACGCAATCTTCTGTGTGGGACCCAACGCTAGCCAGTCCTGGCCATTACTTCGTGTCCTGCTTTATCCAATATTGCCCGGCGGAAGTGGAAGGCGGATGGACACCCGATAAACGCGACGCATTCGGCAAAACAGTGATCGACCAAATCTGTAACTACTCTCCCAATTTCCGCGACCACATTGCTCACATGGAAGTTCGCACACCTTTTGAGATTGAAAATGAAATCGGCCTGACCGAAGGCAATATTTTTCAGGGCGAACTCACCATAGATCAGCTGATGTTTAACCGCCCCTTTCCGGGCTACTCACAATATCGCGGTCCGGTTAAAGGCATGTACATGTGCGGCTCCGGCACCCACCCCGGCGGCGGCGTTTCATCCGCATGCGGCGCAAACTCGGCCCGAGAAATCTTGATGGACCTAAAACGTCCCAATGTCGTACCGGAGGACGATGTCGATGAGTAATTACGACATAGCGATAATCGGCGCAGGCCACAATGGTCTCGCCTGTGCAGCATACCTGGCCAAAGCCGGCCGCAAAGTGCTGGTACTGGAAGCTAATGACGAAGTGGGTGGACTGGCTGCCACGCGTGAGTTTGCTCCAGGCTTTCGCGCCTCAGTCGCGCAGACACTGCCGCAACTTAATCGCGGACTGGTAGACGACCTGAACCTGGAAAAGCACGGCTTCAAGCTCGCTTTGGATGCCATGCCGACGGTTGCAATGGCGCCGGGAAAGTCACCCATTTCCATTACATCCGGCGCCCTTAGCGGAGCAAGCGCTGAAGACAGTGCAGCCTACCCTGAGTACCGGCGTCTGCTCAGTAAGTTTGCTGACGCTATTAACCCCTTCTGGCACAAGCGTCCGCCCATGATTGCCGATGGCGATATGGGCGACCTGGCCACGCTGGGCAAGTTTGGCTGGAATCTGCGGCGCCTGGGTAAAGATGATATGCGCGAGTTGATGCGCATGATCGCCCTACCTGCCCAGGATCTGATGGACGAATTCTTCCAGGACGACGCGCTAAAGGCAGCGCTGAGTTGGGATTGCAACATCGGCAGCAAGCTGGCCCCGCGCTCACCAAACAACGCCGTGCTTGCTCTGCTACTAAGAATGAGTGGCGACCTTACCGACGGCCTGCCCCTGCCAGCAGGCGGCGCTGGAGGCTTCACCGACGCTCTCGCCGCCTCGGCGACCAGTTTTGGCGCTGAAATTCGCTGTGGCGCGGCCGTGGAAAAAGTCCTGATCGACGATATGTCTGTCAGTGGCGTGCAACTTAGCAACGGCGAACAGGTGCAAGCCACCACCGTAATCTCCAATGCAGACCCGAAAACCAGTTTCCTCACGCTGCTTGGTGCACAACACCTAGATGTGCAATTCACTCATCGGATCAGCCGTTTGCGCAACCAGGGCTATGTCGCCAAGTTACACCTGGCGTTGGATGAAATACCGACATTTACTGGTCTGGAAAAGCCAGCCGGCCGCCTGATGCTGACGCCTTCAATGAAGTACATCGAGTGCGCCTTCGACGACGCTAAATACGGCGGCTACGCTAATGAACTGCCGATGGAAGTTATCATCCCATCGCTGGTTGACGACAGCCTGGCACCGGTCGGTAAGCACGTATTATCGGCAAACATCCAATATGCCCCCTATGCTGTAAAGGGTGGCTGGGACCAACATCGCGAGCAATTCCTCGCTAACGCTCTGGCAACGCTTTCTCAATACTCACCGGGCATTGAAAGTCAGGTCAGTGCGGCAGAATTACTCACCCCGGCGGATCTGGAACAACAGTTCAACCTGGCCGGCGGTCATTGGCACCATGCTGAGTTTGCCATTGACACCTGGTGGATGAATCGCCCCACCTATGGCGCATCCCAGTACACAACACCGATATCGGGCTTCCACCTTTGTGGCGCTGGGGCGCACCCCGGTGGCGGTTTAATGGGTACCTGCGGCGCCAACGCCGCTCGCGCCATTTTGGAGGATCGTTAACATGCCCATGCAAGCAAATCTGCAGGCTGCGGACACTATCGACCATGTGCACGAGGGTGTCATTTACTCGCCCTTTCACCGTCGAACTTCAGCGAAAAATATTAACCAGCAGTGGTCTGTCTGGAATGGTTACGCCTCGACAAAATATTACGCCGACGCCCACCTTGAATACTTCTCCACCCGCAACACCTGCGGCGTTTTCGATGTCTCGCCGATGCGAAAATACCGCATCAAAGGCCCGGATGCAGAGGCAATGCTCAACCGTATGGTGACCCGCGATGTTACTTCCCAGGCGGTAGACACGGTGGCTTATAACATCTGGTGCACGGATGCCGGAAAACTGATCGATGACGGAACCCTGTTCCGGGTGAGCGAGGACGACTTCTGGCTTTGTGCAGCTGACCCCAACTTCGACTGGTTGCAGCTCAGTGCTGTTGGTTTCCCCAATCTTGAAATTACCGACATCAGCGAAGACCTTGCATCTCTCGCCTTACAGGGACCAACCTCTTGTGCACTGCTCAAGGCAATGGGCTTTAGCGGGATCGAAAACGCCACCCCCTTCAGCATAATGCGCTTCCCCTTTGGCGCCGGCGAAATCACAATTTCCCGCACCGGCTACACCGGCGACCTGGGCTATGAGCTATGGGTAGACCCAGCCGATGCTGAACTACTCTGGGACCAGCTATTCAGTGTCGGCCAGGTCTATGGTATCCAGCCACTGGGCGAGGACTCCCTGGAAATGGCAAGAATTGAAGCAGGGTTCCTGGCTCCTGACGTTGATTTTCACGGTTCACTTCACACCGTGGATCGTGGTCACGACCATTCACCTCTCGAACTGGCGCTGGGATGGATCATCAACTTTAAGAAAGGTCATTTCAGCGGTCGCGCTGCACTTGCGAAGGAGAAAGCGGCCGGCAAGCATCGGCGACTGATCAAGCTGGATATTGAGGGTAACAAGCCCGCTGAAAACAGTATTTTATACTGTGACAAAGGTTGCAAAAAGACCATCGGCTACGTCACGTCAGCCATGTGGTCACCTGTGGTCAAGGCCAATATCGCCTATGGGCTGGTAGAGGGACAGTACGCGGACGGCCCTATCTGGGCAGAAATCTACCACCAGAAAGAACTGCGCTGGGTGCGCAAGCTCGCTCAATGCACCCGGGTAACAAAGCCTTTTTGGGCACCTGAACGAGCCAGGCAAACACCGCCGCCTGACTGCTAGGCCGCTTTATTACGTCAGCTCAGGTCCGGGCAGGCAGCTCGCCCTTGCTCTAACCAGGCAGCGCACGACTCGCTGAGCGAACGCTGTTTGAGCGCCTCATAAAGTTTGAGGTCGTTTTCGTCAAGCACTTCTCGCCAGCGACCATTCGTCCCCTTATTGAGAAATCGCTTACCGCCCCCATTCCAGAATACCTGGGCATTTCCAAGAACATTGTCGGAGTTTGCTTGCATCGTTTTAAAGCTGACAGCCTCAACAATCTTGGCCAGATTATTCGCACTGGTGTCAATTTCGAGGAACTCCGCGATACGCGCGATTTCGCCGGACGGGTCATCCAATAGGTCCTGATGATGAATAAACAAGATATTCGATAAATGACGATAATCCCACCAGGTCTGTGCATGATGACTGGCCGACCAGTGCGGGTAGCCGTCATGCTCCCAATCAAAAGACCCTTTAGTGCTCCACTGCCGCCAGTACGCTTTAATATCCTCAGGACATCGGGGTAGAGGTTCACCGTGGAGACTGTCAGGGTTATTAATTACGTCGAAAAACAAGTCACTGTGGTTTCCATAATGATTCCACATGGACATGAACACGTCGCGTAAATCCCGGCCCACATAGATATAGCGCATATCTGATTTGAAAGGGATACCGTCTAAGGGCAAGTGTGTTTTGAGAAAACGGCGATGGCTTTGGGCAGCGGTGATTTCTTGAATGGCAGTAAAGTCATTTGGCCGCATATCAATCCAGGGGGAGAGATCCATGATTGGCCCCGGGATTTCCTGCTCCTGGAACAGCAGGTTGGCAACAATCGTCTGCATCCAGGTGGTGCCCGACTTGTATGCCGTGGTGACAAGGATGTCTCCAGGGCGCGTGGCGAAACGCTCCCAGCGGGGACTATCAAGGTGATGATTTTCGTAAACTCGAGTGACGCTAGGTAGATTCATCGGCAGACCCGCCTTGGTTTACCGCAAAAGTATAGACCACTTTCGTCTATTTAAAAGCCAACATTGCCGCTGGGCATCGGTGGGTAGTCGCCGATACTAACCCCCTCTCGCTGCACTTGATCAATGGACTCTTCCATCAGGTCCAGTGCCTTTGACAAAACATCCGGTGCCATATTCAGCGCTGGATACATACGCACCTGAGGCTCATTGTCGCAAATTGCCCACACCCCGCGGCGTAACATGGCGTCGCGCACCGAGCGTGCGAAATAGTAGTCCTCGCTAACACCTTCTGGGTCCCTGAAAGCAACCCCCATTAACAGGCCATGGGTACGCACCTGAGCCACGATGTCGTAACGCTGCTCCCAAGTGGACATTCTGCTGCTGGCTAGTGAGCCAAGCATGGCGGCGTGCGCGAGAATGTTGTCGCGCTCGAAAATCTCAATCGTTTTCAGGGCAGCAGCGCAGCCCGCTGGCGTTCCAGCGAAAGTAGAGCCGCCGGATGCACGAGGATTATCTCCCAGAATATCATCCCGGGCAGCAACACCTGCACAGGGTTCAATGCCGCCTGAGAGATTTTTACCTACGACTAAAATATCTGGCACCACATCATACTGGTCAATAGACCACATGGTGCCGGTACGACCCAGCCCCGTCAGCACCTCATCAACAATCATCACCCAGTCATACTTGTCACAAATCCGGCGGATACCTTGAATGAATTCTGTAGTCGGAATCCAGTTACCACCTTCGGCAAGACCGGGCTCAACAATAATTCCCGCGATATTTTCTGCAGGGACTACGTATTCGGTGAGATGGGTCTCCAGGTACCACAAACAGTACTCGACATATTGGTCCTGAGTCATACCCGCTGGAATGTTGTCGGAGTATGGGTAAGGTGCCTTGAGGACGCCGCCCGACCAGGCTTCCATATATATATTTTTCTGACTATCGTAAGCACTCACCATCTTAGTGCCCAGCCCTTCGCCGTGAAAGCAGGAGGTAAAGCTGATCATATAACGGCGACCGGTGTGGCATAGCGCAAGGTGTATTGCAGACTCAGCGGCCTCGGTCCCGGAGACCTCAAAACTGAACCTCGGTAATGCTCCCCCGGGCATCAAAGATGCTATTTTCTCCGCCGCAGGTATCCGCAGCGGATGCTCCCACTGGAAGCCATACTGCAAATGCGCCTGATGCACTGCTTCGATGATCTCCGGGTGACAGTTGCCCAGAGGATTGGTCGCCCAGCCATTTTGTAAATCAATATAGCGGTTATCGTCCACGTCCCAGACGAAGTCGCCCTCTGCCCGACCAACGATCATTTGTGCCGGGGCTGCATAACCCTTCTCAGCGCTACTTGCAGCTCGTCGCTGATAGCTGAGGCCATCGCGAAGCGAAGGTAAACCCTGATCTAACAACGCTTTACTTTTATCACCCGGCAACCGGTAACTCATGGCGTAAACACCACCGTTTTATTGCCTCGCACGATCACTCGATCCTCCAGGTGGTAGCGTAAGCCGCGGGATAAAGCTGAGCGTTCAACATCACGTCCCAGGCGCACCATGTCATCTTTATCACAGCTGTGGCTCACGCGGATAACATCCTGCTCGATAATAGGGCCTTCGTCCAAATCCTCAGTTACGTAATGGCAGGTCGCTCCAATCAGTTTGACGCCTCTGTCATAGGCCTTTTGGTAAGGGTTGGCACCGATAAACGAAGGTAAGAAACTATGATGGATATTGATTAAGCGGCCTGAATAAGAAGAGCAGATAGCCGGAGGAATAATCTGCATATATCTCGCCAGCACGATTGTTTCCGCCTGATGACGTTCAATAATATTGGCTGTTTTTTCAAAGGCCTCGGACTTGTCTTCCTTTGGAACTGGCACGTGATGAAAGGGTATACCGTGCCACTCCACCATGCTGCGCAAATTTTCATGATTGGAAATAACGCAGGGAATAGTGCAGTTGAGCTCGTTGCTCTTCCAGCGGTGCAACAAATCTGCCAGACAGTGCGACGAATGGCTGGCCATGATAGCCACCCGCTGAGGCACGCTGTTATCGCGCAAATACCACTCCATCGAAAACTTATCTGCCAAGGGAGCAAACTCTTCACGAAACCGATTTTCATCGATGGACAAGGACTGCCCGTCAATGACGTTGCGCAGGTAAAACCAGCCTTGTTCAACGTCGGTATGTTGATTGGACTCAATCAGGGATCCACCACGTTGAGCAATAAACTGACAAATGGCGGCAACAATACCAACCTCGTCGGGGCAGGATATTATTAAGGTAAAACTGGATTTACTGGGCGACTCACTCATACATATTTCTCACTGCTATTAAGCTCACATTGACCGACATAACACCGTCCAACGCGCTCATCTATACATCTGTTTAATTTTTTGTATCGGTATATAATGCCAGCTCTGGCACCTCAATCCAAGTTAAACCCAGCATCACCAATACAGGTTTCCTGGCGCATGAGCGAAAAAAAAACAGCTGCAAACAAGGCCATTCAGATCGAACGCCGCCGCTTGCTCATTGACGCTACGATGAGTGCTATTTCTGAACACGGCATGTCTGGGCTGACCCTGGCAAAAATAGCAAAAGAAGCAGGCCTGAGCGCAGGTTCCGTCAATTTCCACTTCGACAGTAAAGAATCTTTACTCTTGGAGACCCTGAACTGTGTTGCGAAAGAGTTCGAGCACGGTATCGACCTTGCCATCGCCCAGTCTGAAGAAGACCCCGCGGCAAAATTGCTGGCACTTATGGAAGCCTCACTGGATCCCAGTGTTACTGAGCCAAGAAAAATGGCGGTCTGGTATGCGTTTTCTGCGGAGGCACGCAGCCGCAAGGATTACCAGCGAATCTGCGGCACTCAAGACCAGAAAATCCTCAACCTGACCCACCAGTTTTGTCGTGAGATCATTCGCAAGGGCGAGAAAGATTCGCAAATGAATGCCTTGGCGATGGCAAATGCAGTACAAGGCCTGGTGGATGAAATTTGGCAAGAAATGCTCTTTGCCGGAGACAATTACGACAGGGAGAATTCTCGCTACCTCTACCTCTCTTTTCTCGCAAGCGTTTTTCCCTGGTGTTTTGCGCCACCTGAACAAGTGGGCCCTCGTGGCACATCGCTCTCAACCGCAGACAAATCGCTACGCATTGTGGTTGCAGATGAAAGTCACATTGGCGAAGTCGCCAAACTGTTTGACCTCTACAGACAATTCTATAACGAGCCAAGCAACCTGAAACTGGCCAGACGCTTCATTGGCAACAATGTGCGCCAGCAGCGCTCTACGATTCTTCTTGCACTGGACAAAGAAGGCGGCGCGCTTGGATTTGCTCAGTTATATCCTGGCTGGTGCTCTTTGGCGGCAGCGCCGCTGATAACGCTTTACGATCTCTACGTTGACAAAGAAGCGAGGCAGCGCGGCGTTGCAAGGGGACTGATGGCGGCGGCAGAGAAGGTAGCGAAAAAAGCAAAGGCCTGTCGAATAGACCTTGAAACAGACACTGACAACCACCAGGCGCAAGCCCTGTACGAAAAACTAGGCTACGAGCGAGACACCGCTTTTTACAAGTACTCTCTAGCGCTTGGCGATTAGCCTGCTTTTCGCAATGCCGCCTGGGTCAGGTCCAGAGCCTGGCGCAATGCACCGACCAGATCATCTATCTGTTCCCGGGTAATAATGAGCGGCGGGGACATAATGCAGACATTGATCAGCGGTCGTACAAGCAAGCCCAGGTCGTGGCAAAAATTGTCCACCATCTCACCCAGGGCGTAGTCCTGGGCTAACAAGTCGTCACCCGTAGCGCAGTTGTCGACTCGCATCTCAACGGCAGCCATCAGCCCGGTACCACGAACAACACCTACCAGAGGGTGATCTTGCAAGGTTCTTAACTGCGCCTGAAAATATGGGCCCACGTCACGAACATGATCCAGCAAACCCTCTTGCTCAATAATGTCCCAACTGGCAATAGCCGCGGCACAGGATACCGGGTTGGCTGACCAGGTATAGCCATTGGAATAACAGTTGCCGCCGCTTTTATCTCCGCTAATTTCGGCCATGAACGCATCCGAGACTGCATAACCGCCCAGGGGCAAGTATCCAGAAGTGACACCCTTGGCAAAGGTAATGATGTCGGGAACCACAGCAAACACCGCTTCGGATGCAAACCAGTGCCCCAGACGCCCGAAGGCAGTCACGACTTCATCGGCGATGTACACAATTCCGTGCTTTTTAACCACTTCCCAACAACGCCGGTTATAACCGTCGGGCGGCACGATCACACCACCCGAACCCAGCACGGGCTCAGCGATGTAACACATAATATTTTCAGGACCTACGTCAAGAATCTTGCGCTCAAGCTCACTCACCAGGTCATCACAAAAAGCCTGCTCTGTGCGCCCCTTACCATTCGTATAAAAACAGGGTGCGCTCAGGAAGTGAACGTTCTCCTTAAGGACGTCCATAGCGGTTTTATCACGCTCTTTCCCGGTCACTGAGGCTGCGAGGAAAGTACTTCCGTGATAGGCCTTATCACGCGTCAAAATATGCTTCTTGTTGGGCAAGCCTTTTATATTGTTAGCCAGCTGACAAAGACGCAAGGCTGAATCGACTGCCGTAGACCCTCCGGTGGTAAAGAACACGCGATTCAAGTCACCAGGCGTTTTATCCGCAATACGCCGTGCTAGCTCAACTTCTCGCTCGTTGACCACATTGAAAGCACTGGCAAAGCCCAACGTCATAATCTGGTTGGAAACAGCATCTGCAATTTCCTGCCGACCATAGCCCGTCTGCATGCACCACATGCCCGCCGGACCGTCGATCATCTTGCGACCCTGATCATCGTACAGGTAAACGCCATCTCCCCGGGTCACTATCGGAGTTTCCTCGTCTTCCCCTAAGGCTGATAAATCGGCCCACGGGTGCAGCGAAACCTTGTTGTAACTCTCTCGAATACTCATTGAGCGCTCGCTAAACTGTTGTCCAAAGCCTGAAGATACCAGTCGATAAACTGCTGCAGCGTTTCCTCGAACTCAGGATGATAGGGACCAGGCTCGAAGAACCGGGAATTAACACCCTCGCTGTTGCGCGTAATAATGTACTCATCCTCCAGAGTCGTGTGGTGCCATAACCAGATCAGCTTATCGATATCGTAGTCGACGCCCTCCTGAGCATCACCATTCACGTACCAGACCACTTCCATATCGGTAGAAGTTAAGCCACGTGGAATAAAACGGTACAAAACACAGTGGTCTGGGTAATTGAGCATAAAGCTCAGCGGACCCATCTGATAATCCCCCGCTCCACCGTCATAACCTTTTATGTGTCCCATTAACGGCGCCACTGGCTGACCATCTTCACTGCCCGTCAAATAGCCATCGTAAAGACCATAACGACTGGTGTAGGAACAGGCTCCGAAGCTCTCTGCATTATTGTAAATGGCGTAATAGTCAGCAGACATGCCGTCAATTCCGGTGACTTCATCGCTGCGGTCCAGCATTGCCTGCACAAATTCCCGGGTATTGCACTCCAGATCCTTGAGCGTATGCAAACGGGCATAGGCTCTATGTGAGGTGGCGCAGTGGTAACACTCCAAATAGTTTTCCAAGACCAGTTTCCAGTTGGCGTCAACGCGATAGCTTTTCTTGTGAGCTACTTTGGCGTTTGGCAGATCATATGCGCCCAACTGTCGATCGAGATGACTCAAAGGGCCCAGGAAATCAGGGGCGTTCTGGTCACAGTTAATGAAAATCAATCCCTGGTAAACGACACACGGGACCTTTTTTAGACCGTAGTCTGCTTTGTCAAAACCCTCTTTCATTCCCATTTCGCGCGCGGCCTTGAGTTCACCGTTGGTTTTGTAAACCCAACCATGATAAGGGCACACAAACGTCTTGCGATTACCGCTGGCATGTTCGCAAACTCGCGCGCCGCGATGACGGCAGATGTTCATCAACGCATGAATTTCACCGTCTTCGTCTCGGCTGATAATAATTGAGTCTTCGCCAACCTCGAACAGCTGGTAATCGCCAGGATTAGGGACTTCTGACACATGGGCAGCATAGAGCCAGCTGCGAAAAATCAGGTTTTCCAGCTCTCTTTCGTAAACCAGATGTGATCGGTAGAAGTAGGAATTGATAGCTCGACCACGATTCGCCATCGACTCTTCGAGTCGGTCGGCCATTTTTTCCAGGGAGTCGCTTACATCCGTGGCAATAAACTTCATCGACTGAGACCTGCCTTGCGTTCACTTCAGAAGCAGAGAATTCTACTATAAGCTGTATGCTCATACAATTTTCTATATACCCGTATAGAGCAACATAAAGCGACGCACAACGCCCTGTGGACCAGAACGTTAAGCAAGGCGATGATAATCGCCCCCAGACAAGAGTCGAGCCAGCCTAATAGGGCAGCGCTGGCGTCTGCCGCCGCCGGGGAGGATCAAACACCGGTGACTCGAGGACTTTGCAGGGCGCGTTCACCTTGGTCCAATGCAGTTCTCGCTGGTAGTAAATTTCCGCTACCAGCTCTTCACCTATCGCACCGTGGGGCATCTCCAATTGAGCCAGCGCCACATTGGTCTTGGCAGTCGGACACCAGGCAGCGGAGGTGACCACCCCCACCTGCTTGCCATTTTTGAGGATGAATGAGTTGTTGGCTGGCTTGTTTCCGGCCACATCCAAAATGGCAAAACGATACCGCGACCCCCTGGACTTCTCATCCAGCAGCGCTTTACGGCCATTAAACACTGGCTTATTCAGGTCCACCAGCCAATCTAGCCCCAACTCAAAGGGAGACCGCGAGCGTCCCTGCCGAATAGTCTCTTCTGCCGGAATAAAATCCACGCCTGCCTGTATAAACCCGGTTTCAATGCGCGCCATCTCCAGCGCTTCCATACCAAACGGCTTAATAATATGTGGCGCACCGGCGGCAAAAAGACGATCCCACAAATCTTCGGCTTTTTCTGGAGCTATCCATAATTCGTAACCAAGATCACCGGTGAAACCGGTTCTACTCACCATTAGCTGTTCCCCTTCGAAATCAAAATACTCGATTCCAAAAGGTTTTAAGGCATCCAAACCTGACAAGCCCATCGCCATCAGCGCGGCACAAGAAGTCGGCCCCTGCACTGCCAATGCAGCCACGTTCTGGGTCTCTTCCTCGACACAGACATCGAAGCCCTCGGCCGACCACAGCAACCAATCAATGGCTCTGGCATAGGCACATATTCGATAGTCATTTGGGCCCAGGTGGAAAATAGTGCCGTCATCCAGGACCTGGCCCTCATCGTCACACCAGACCGTGTACCCCACGCGTTTTTCTCGTATCTTGCTTACATCACGGGTAATCAGTCGATTCAGATAGGCCTCGGCATCCGGGCCAGTGACTCGATATTTACCCATGGGACTAAGATCAAAGACGCCGGTAGTACTTCGAATCGCGAAATATTCCAGCTCCACATCGATGTAGGAGTTGGGCGTGGTATAGCCCTTCCAGTTGCCCCAGCAGTTGGTCTCACACGCCGCCGCCACCCGAGAGTGAAAAGGTGTGGTCAGTAACATTCTCTCGTCTGCACCTGCCATTATGCTGCCCCCACTCGCTTGATGATTTCGTTGGCGGCATTGAGCCCGGCCAGCCCCATAACACCGCCACCTGGATGAGATCCCGCACCACACAGGTAAAGCCCATTCACCGGCGTGCTGTACTGATTAGCCCCATGAAATGGCCGCATCATCATTACCTGATCCAAACTGAGTTCGCCGTGATGCCAATGACCGCCAGTCATGCCAAATTCTTTTTCAAGATCCTGTGGCGTCAACAATTCACTCGCAGTTACCAAACCACGGATCCCCGGCGCATAGCGCTCCAGTAGGTCCAGCACAATGTCGGTAAAGGCTTGACGATGCCCGTCCCAGCCACCTTCTGGCTCATGGGGCGCAAACTGAACAATGGCCGAAATAACGTGCTGGCCATCGGGGGCAAGACCAGGATCGTTCACCGTCGGTATACTGATGTCCATCACTGGCTCTTTCGAATATTCGCTGTACTTGACCGCATTGAAGGCTCGTTCGGCATAGTTCATATCTGGCGCGATCACCAGGCGATGGCCCGTCAATTCGGCCGAGAGACCGGCAAAAGACGGTAATCCACTCAGAGCAAGATGAAGCTTGGCTGTGCCGCTCTTGTTACGAATATTGCTGACACTGCGCACCACGCCGGTTTCAAGATTGCGGTAACCCACCAAGTGCTGAAAGGTAGTGACGGGGTCGACATTCGAAACCACTAGCTTGCCACTGAATTGTTCTCCGCTCGCGAGAGTAACCCCTGTGACCTGCCCTGCTTCGCTATCAATACTGGCGACAGCCTCACCGCAGCGAATTTCAACGCCTGCTGCTTTGCAGCTCGCCACCATCGCGTCGGCCAATGCACCCATGCCGCCGCGCAACTGAGCCGGACCATCGTATCCGAACAGGTTTCCCACTCTTCTGTAAAGATAACCAAACACCGTATTCGGCGAGCGCGGACCCATATGCGAGCCCAGCATGCCATCAAGAGACAACAATGCTTTAAGCCGGGGGTGATCAAAGTTCTCTTCCATCACGTCATACATGTTGATCAAAATGATACGCATCAGATCGTTCATATCATTCTTACCCAATAGCTTCAGGCCCAGTCCCAGCTTGATCAGCGTAAGGCGATCTGCAAAATTGGATTCCACCAACTTGGGGGCACGCGTGGAAAATGCCTTTGCCAGAATTTTAGTGAAGCGCATCATTCGAGCACTAAAATCTTCATAGGCCAGCTGATCCTCTGCAGAGATATTCGCTCCCTCCAGCTTAGCGCCTCGCAACACCAGGTGATCTCCATCTTCTGCCAGCGATACGGAGGCAAGATCGCGCGCGGCGAACTGAAGCCCATGATCAACCAGTGACATTGAGTCCATGACCCGCGGACTGAGCTGAGTCAACCACTGGGCGCAAGACGACACCGAAAAACCCGGCGCGAACTCTCGAGTAGCCGCACAGCCGCCGGCAACATCGCCAGCCTCCAGCATTAGCACTTTACGCCCAGACTTGGCCAGCGCATGTGCACACACCAGCCCATTATGGCCAGCACCAACCATTAACACGTCATAGTCAGTCATCGGCATAGCCCTCCGGCACGGTGTTGGGTTTTCGCAGATCGCGCAAAATTTCTCTCGCAGCATTCGCCCCCGGCGCCGCCATGACGCCCCCGCCGGGGTGAGTACCTGAGCCGCACATGTACATGCCTTTTACCGGACCACGGTACTGGGCATATCCTGGGAACGGTCGATTAAACAGCAACTGGTCAAAGGTGAGCTCACCCTGGAAAATATTGCCTTCAGTCAGGCCGACCTCTGCCTCGATTTCTTTTGGTGTGCGAGTCTCACAATGCAGGATCAGATCCTTGAAATCCGGGCTATGAGCGGCGATTTGATCGATTACAGATTTTTCAAATCCTGCTTTATCCTCTGCGGTCCAATCATTGCCATGGACCTTGGGTGGGCAGTACTGAACAAACACCGTCATCATATGCTTGCCCGGGGGAGCCATGGTGGGGTCTGTTTGCGTTGGAATCAGCACATCTACGTAAGGATCTTTGGACCAGGTGCCGTCTTTCCAGTCGTCATAGGCACGTTCAATGCGTGGCAGGGAATCAGAGAAGTGATAGTCACCCAGCATCAATGGGCTGCCCTGATCAAGACCGGTAAACGATGGCAGTCCGTCCAGTGCAATATTCAACTTGCCAGAAGAACCGCGTATTTTAAAGTTCTGGGCCTTCTTAATAACCTCACCAGGCAAGTCTTTCTCATCCATCACATCAAGAAAGGTACGCTTGGGATCCAGGTTAGAGACCACGGTATCGGCATACAACTCGGTACCATTTTTCAGCGCAACGCCCCGCGCCTTGCCGTTGCGAACAATAATCTGGTCAACATCGGCGTCGCAGATAATTTCACCGCCAAAGCCCTGAAAAGACTTGGCCAAGGCTTCGGCCACAGACCCCATGCCCCCGCGGGCAAAGCCCCACGAACCCACATTGCCATCGACATCGCCCATATAGTGATGCAACAAAACGTACGCGGTACCCGGTGAATAAACCCCCAATGCGGTCCCGATCACGCCAGTGCCGCCCAGGTGCGCTTTGATGACATCTGACTCGAAATATTCGTCAAGAAAATCACCCACGCTTTTGGTCCAGAATTTGAGCGCATCAATCAGCCCCGCCTCACCCAAGTCCATAAAAGACTTACCGTATTCCATGAGATCCTTTAGATCGCGCAGTTTTAATGAGGTGGGGTCTGGCGGGGTTTTTAACAGAAACGGCCGAATCAGGCGGGTCTGCTTCATCACATCTGCGGTGTAACGCTCGTAGGCATTGGCGTCGCGCTTGGAATGGCGAGCCATTTCCCGATACTGTCGCTCGTGATCGTAAAAGTTGCCGTAATAATCGCCGTTGCGCATGAAGGTGACGCCACCTCCGTAGGGTACGACCTGGAGTCCATGGCGGGGCAATTCCAGATCGCGCACCAATTCCGGGCGCAGCAGACTGCAGACGTAGGAACAGTTAGAGTAGGTCCACCCTTCATAGAGTTCGCGGCTCACCGTCGCCCCACCTATATAGCTGTTCCTTTCCAAAACAGCCACGTCCAGCCCGGCTTTCGCCAGGTAGGCCCCATTGGTGAGGCCGTTGTGGCCAGCACCAATCACTATCGCATCATACTTTTTCACAGCAATGTACGCCTGTGGCGCCCTCTTTGCCTTGTTTTACATTGCCGAAGAATGCCACGAGAACTTTCTCATTGTCCAGCATTGAATGAATGGTCATTCATTTCAATTTGACCGGAAAGCATGCTTAAATGGTCAGCAGATTAATAAGAACGGTTAGTATTGAGTGAGCTCTCCTGCCAAAGCACCCCGTGTTCAGCCTCCCGAAGTTCGCCGGGAGCAATTGATCAGTGCAACCATGAAAAGTATTGCCCGCAACGGCTTGTCGGGCACCACGATGGCGGAGGTGACCAAAGAGGCCGGCCTGAGCCTGGGTATTGCCAACCTGCATTTCAAGAGCAAAGAGAAGCTGCTTATTGAAACCCTCACCCATATGACCGGGGAATATCACGACGGGCAACAAGAGATACTGGAGGGAGGACGCTACCCCACCATGGCGGAGAAAATAGAGGCGCTGCTGCAATTTGATTTTTCCAGTCGGGTCGCCACTCGCGATAAAATTGCCGTCTGGTTTGCTTTTTGGGGAGAAGCAAAATCGCGCCCTACTTATCAACGCATTTGTCGGGATATCGATATTCGAGCGGAAAAATCGCTATCAAACCTGTTCCAGAAAGCCATCGATGAAGCTGGCTATAAGCACGCAAGTGCCGCCACGCTGGCCAATGGCTATACCGCACTGAGCAACGGGCTCTGGTTGAATCTATTGCTCTCCCCAAAACAATCCAAACGCAAGCAGGCCAGACAGGTCGCCCGCGACTACCTTGCCAGTGCCCTCCCCGAGCACATCAGTGCGGTGGAACCCACCAAATGAAGCGCCTCATTGCAGCCACCATTGCCCTGGCACTGAGCGCTACAACCTGGTCTGCAGAAGAATCCGTGCTGAATATTTACAACTGGGCCGACTACATTGACCCCGACATCATTGAAGAATTTGAAGCCGAGTACGACATTAAAATCAACTACGACATTTACGATTCTGCAGAGATGGTTGACACTAAACTGCTCACCGGCGGCAGCGGCTACGATATTGTTGTTCATGCTTCGACTAATTCAGAGCTGCTGGTTCCTATTGGTGTGTACCGACCAGTAGACCACTCCCGTCTGCAGAACTGGAGCAATATTGAGCCCTCGATCCTAACCGCGTTAAAAGAAGCCTCAGGCAGAGACACCATAGGGGTTCCCTATATGTGGGGCACAACGGGCTTCGCCTATAACGTGGATATGATTCTCGAGCGCATGCCAGACGCACCGGTTGACAGCGCAGACCTGGTATTTGACCCGGAAATAGTCAAGCACTTCGCCGACTGTGGTGTAACGCTACTAGAGGGAGCCTCTAGCGTCATTCCTTTTGCCATGATTTACCTGGGACATCCTAACGATTCGGTGGAGCCCGAACACCTGGCCGAAGTTGAGGAAATGCTGAGCAGCATCCGTCCTTATATCAAGTACTACAACTCAGCAAAAATGCTGCTCGACTTGCCCAGCAAGGAAGTCTGCATAGCCATGAGTTGGTCCGGTGACTATTCGGTAGCGAGCTCCAGGGCTGCAGAGGCAGGCGTCGACATCAACCTTGCGTATTCAGTTCCAATTGAAGGCTCCACCAGCTGGTACGACATCATGTACATTCCCGCCGATGCTCCCCACCCCGATAACGCGCACTTATTTCTGGATTTCCTGCTAAGACCAAACGTCATCGCCAGGGCCAGCAACTATACGGGTTATGCCAACGCCAACGCCAAGGCGACAGCACTGGTGAACCCCTCAATTCGAAACGATACGGCGATCTACCCAGACCAGGCGATAAAAGATCGACTCGAGGTGGCGCCAACCCTGGTGCCAAAGCTGGAAAGACTTCGTTCGCGAGTCTGGACTAAAGTGAAAAGTGGGCTGTAAGGAACAGCAATGACAGATACCGACAAAAATAACGAACCGATAAGCCAAAGCTGCCAGGGAACCCCCTGGAAGGATGAGACGCAGACGCCGTTCATCAAGATCATCGAAGTCAGCAAACGTTTCGAGGACGCCACCGCCGTCGACAATGTGAGCCTGGATATCTATCGTGGTGAACTGTTTACCATACTGGGCGGTTCCGGCTGTGGAAAATCCACACTGCTGCGAATGTTGGCGGGCTTCGAACCACCCACCAGTGGCCGCATTTTCATTGATGATGTCGATATCACCGACATGCCTCCCTACGAACGACCGATCAACATGATGTTCCAGTCTTACGCCGTGTTCCCGCACATGAGTGTTGCCCAGAACATTGCCTACGGCTTAAAGAAAGAAAAGCTCGCCAAAGCTGAGATCAAGGAGCGAGTTGAAGAAATGCTGGAATTGGTACAGTTGACGGACTTTGCCAAACGCAAGCCAGACCAGTTAAGCGGTGGTCAGCGCCAAAGGGTAGCCCTGGCGCGCGCACTGGCCAAACGTCCCAAAGTACTGCTGCTGGACGAACCCCTCGCAGCCCTGGACAAAAAATTACGGGAACAGACCCAGTTCGAGTTGATGAACCTACAAGACAGACTGGGCACCACGTTTGTCGTAGTCACCCACGATCAGGAAGAAGCCATGACCCTGGCCACCCGCATTGCCGTCATGAAGGAGGGCAGCTTCATTCAAACCGGCACTCCGGGTGAAGTCTACGAATTCCCCTGTAACCATTACGTCGCTGACTTTTTTGGCAATATCAATGTTTTTGACGCTACAGTGATTGGCAACGGTGAAGGTACGGTCGAGGTCGAACTGGATACCAGCGGCACCAGAATCATCGCACCACACCACGAAGCAATCAGCGAGGGATCTCGAATCCAGATCGGCGTTCGCCCTGAAAAATTGCTGATCAGCACAGAAGCCCCGACAGGTGAACAATACACAATTACCCGCGGGGTGGTAGAGGATCTCGCCTACTACGGAAACCGTTGCGTTTATCGCGTTCGCTCGCACACCGGGCGAATCATTCAAGTCAGCGCCCAGAACTATCAGCGCAGCGCAGAATTGTTACTGGAATGGGATGATGAGGTATACCTAAGCTGGGACACCCAGTGCAGCGTGGTACTGAGCGAATGAGTATCATCGCCAACCCCGGAAACCGGGATCGACTTTGGCGCAGCAGCGTTATCGCCCTACCCTATCTCTGGCTGGGTCTGTTTTTCCTGGCCCCCTTTGCCATTGTCTTCAAGATCAGTCTCGCTGAACCCCTCATCGCGCAACCGCCTTTCAGCCCCCTATGGGGCATAGCCGAGGACGGTACGCGCAAACTATTGGCCACACTGGATAACTACCTTTTCCTACTGGAAGACAAGCTGTACTGGGTCAGCTACCTGAAATCCATTAAGATTGCGTTGATCTCTACCCTGCTCTGCCTGCTGCTGGGCTTTCCCATGGCCTATGCCATTGCCAGAACTCCGCAGCCCTGGCGAAACCTGCTACTGCTGTTAGTCATTCTGCCCTTCTGGACTTCTTTTTTGCTGCGGGTTTATGCCTGGATCATCATGCTGGGGAAGGAAGGGCTCATTAACAATGGGTTGCTGGGAATTGGGATAATCAACGAACCCATTAGCCTGCTTTATACCGATGTCGCGGTATACATCGGCATTGTTTATACCTACCTGCCCTTCATGATTTTGCCGCTTTACACCACCTTGGAAAAACTGGACCTGGATTTGCATGACGCCGCGGCGGACCTGGGCGGCAAGCCCCTTCATGTTTTTCGCGACATCACGCTACCAATGGCAATGCCAGGCATCATTGCTGGCAGCTTGCTGGTGTTCATTCCTGCGCTTGGAGAATTCGTGATTCCGGCGCTACTAGGTGGCCTGGATTCACTAATGATTGGACGTACACTTTACGACGAGTTCTTTATGAATCGCGATTGGCCGCTGGCTTCAGCAGTGGCCACCATCTTGCTGTTCATACTAATACTGCCGATCATGCTGTTTCAGCGGTTACAGCAGGAGCCGCAGCAATGAAGCGCTCACCCACCTTCCTGTACTCCATGCTCGCTTTCGGCTTCGCGTTCCTTTACATCCCGATTTTCGTCATGATGCTTTACTCGTTCAATGACTCACGCCTGGTCACCGTTTGGGGAGGCTTTACCACGCGCTGGTACACCGCCCTTCTGGAAAACGAGCAGATTCTTGAGGCTGCATTACTAAGCCTTGAGATAGCAGTAACCAGCGCAACGCTGGCAACTGTCCTGGGCACATTGGCCGGTCTCGCCATGAACCGCATGGGACAGTTTCGTGGGCGCACTGTGTTCAGTGGCATGATTGCGGCGCCGCTGGTCATGCCGGAGGTTATTACCGGCCTGTCCTTGCTGTTACTGTTCATCAGCTTACAAGAACTCACTGGATGGCCGGCCAGCCGCGGCGCTAACACGGTTACCATCGCCCACACCACATTTGCCATGGCCTATGTTGCGGTGGTTGTGCAGTCCCGACTGGCCTCCATGGATCAGTCGCTTGAAGAAGCCGCAATGGACCTTGGCGGTCGCCCATTCAATGTCACCTGGGACATCACCTTGCCGCTGATTATTCCCGCAATGGCATCGGGATGGTTGCTGGCATTCACCCTTTCGCTGGACGACCTGGTGATCGCCAGCTTTACCTCTGGCGCGGGCGCCAGTACCCTGCCGATGGTGATTTTCTCCAAAGTAAAACTGGGAGTCACACCAGAGGTGAATGCTCTGGCCACATTAGTGATTGCCATCGTATCCTTGGGCGTACTCATTGCCGGCTGGAATATATTAAAAAAACAACGGAGCGCTCATGGCTAAAGAACTGACAGATCTCGCTATCACCCGTAAAAGTCTTTATGGGATGACAGAAGAGCCTACTTATTCTGGAATTACCAGCTTCCTGCGCCGCCGCTACACCCGAGACCTTACCGGCGTAGACGTTGCCGTAACGGGCGTGCCCTACGATCTCGCTACCACCAACCGCCCTGGCACGCGACTGGGACCCAGGGGAATTCGCGCCGCATCCACCATTATGGCCTGGGGAGACGCTGTGGACGGGTGGAACTTCGACCCGTTCAAAGACCTTGCGGTTGTTGATGTCGGTGATTGCAACTTCGACCCGGGTCGACCCGAGCAAGTGCCCGAGGCTATTTATCAACACGCGCGGGATATATTGAACGAAGACGTGGCTCTGCTTAGCCTGGGCGGCGACCACTTTATTTCCTACCCCTTACTGCGAGCCCATGCGGAAAAGCATGGGCCTCTATCGCTTATTCATTTCGATGCGCACTGCGATACCTGGGAGGATGAAGAGGGTCGTATTGATCACGGCACGATGTTCTACCACGCTGCAAAAGAAGGCATTGTCGATGCCGCGCACTCTGTTCAGGTAGGAATGCGGACCTTTAATGTGGATTCCCACGGCTATCAGGTTTACGACGCCGACTGGGTCCATGAAAATGGCGCCAAGGCCACCATCGACGTGATCAAAGAAACCGTAGGCAATCGTCCCTGTTACCTCACCTTTGACATCGACTGCCTTGATCCAGCCTTCGCACCCGGAACCGGTACACCTGTTATCGGCGGTCTGAGCACTCAACAGGCACGAAAAATCTTACGCGGCCTCGCCGGCATTAACATTGTTGGAATGGATCTGGTAGAAGTCGCACCGGCTTACGACGTCAGTGAAATCACCGCCCTGGCCGGGGCAACACTGGCGCTGGACATGCTCTGTCTTTATGCCAAGCGACCCACGTGAAAAGAAAGTCCACCTGCGCGCGAAAAAAATGTTTCAGAGCATTCGCGGATGCTCACTCACAGTCCCCCCCTCTACCGGAAACTGGCCTCCGGTACAGAAGGCCGCTTCCTCAGAAGCGAGGAAAAACGCCATTGCTGCGACCTCGTCAACTTTACCCATGCGCCCCATAGGCGACATACGCGCAAGTTTGGGCTCCAACTCGGGCATCTCGTCCACTGCCTGCTTCAGAATGGCTGTCATGGTAGCGCCGGGGTGGATTGAGTTGGCGCGAATATTCAGGCCCTCGGTGGCGCAGTGCACCGCTACCGATTTAGTGAGGCCAACGACGCCAGCCTTGGATGTGCAATAAGCCACGTCACCTGGAATGGCGAGGTAAGAGGTAGAACTGGCCGTATTGACGATAGATCCTGCTGACCCTTCCGGGTTTTTCTGCATCACTTTTATCGCCGTCTGACACCCTAACATCATCCCGGTCAAGTTTACCGAGAGCAGGTTCGACCAGGTTGAAACATCCGCCTCGACGATCGACTGATTAGACACAATTCCGGCGTTGTTCATCAGCGCATCCAGTCGCCCGTAATCACTGCCAAGAAGATGTTCCAAGGCCTGCCAATGCTCAGGCAAACGCACATCAAGATGCAGAAACTGCGCTCCATGCTGCTCAGCAACGCGCAGCCCCCCGGCGTCATCGACATCACCCAAAACCACCCTGGCGCCCTCAGCGCAAAAGCGCTTGACCATTGCCTCTCCGATGCCAGATGCGCCGCCGGTCACCACCACCACTTTGTCATGCATACCTGTCTCCACGGGTTTACTAATGATTCTCGGTACAACTGTGCCCTACAAAAAACATCGGGGCATTGACAATAGCCCGATCTCTGAACAGACTCCTTGCTCGCTTCAGTCATAAAAACAAGGATCTATCAGGACCATGCTAGTCCATCACTTTCTAGAATACTACGCTCGCAATACGCCTGAACTACCCTGCCTGACATTGGGGGAGAACACCTCCAGTTACGGTGAGGTAAACACTCTTTCCAATCAGATCGCTCACGGCCTGTTGGCACTGGGAATATCTCGTGGGCAAAGAATCGCGATTCTGGGCGAGAATAGTCTGGAACACCTGCTACTCTTCATGGCAGCCAGCAAAATAGGCGCAGTCACAGTCTCATTGAACTACCGGCTGGCGCCGGCTGAGCTGGCATTTATCATTAACGACGCCAACTCCCGTGTACTGGTTGCGCTGGATGGAATGGAAGACTCTCTCACCGGACTACGTCAACAAATTGATGACGACATCACAGTAATCTCCCATGGTTTTGCTGACACGCTCTCGTGGAACGAATGGGTCTCGCAATATCCAGAAAGCTCACCCAACATTGAATCAGACCCACAAGACGCCTACATCCAGCTATATACCAGCGGCACTACAGGCAATCCCAAGGGCGTCGTCAGCTCACACTTTAATATGCTGTCGCTGGTCACCATGAACTCTGTAGCGACACCACACAGGCCCAGTCCAGGCATGGCAACCATACTCTGCGCTCCCTTGTTTCACATCGGCGGAGCAGGATCGATCGCCTATAATATTTTCTCGGGCATTCACACCCTGTTGCACCGAACGTTCGACCCCACCAAGGTGGTCGCGGACATGGAAAACCATCCGGTCAGCAATATCTTTATGGTGCCTGCAATGATTATGGCAGTGCTCCAAATGCCAGACATAGAACAACGCGATTTCAGCAAACTGAAGCAAATTTTTTACGGTGCCTCACCGATATCAGAAACAGTCCTGCGCCGAGCCATAGAAGTCTTTCAATGCGATTTCATCCAGATGTATGGAATGACTGAAACGACGGGAACAGTGGTCAACCTTTCGGCGGAAGATCATCGACTGGCACTGGAGGGTCAACCGGACCTGCTTCGTTCCTGTGGTCGCACTTCGGTAGGAGGACAGGCCAAAGTGGTTGATCTTGAGGGTAATGAACGGCCCACGGGCGAGGTTGGGGAGATCTGGTTAAAGTCTGACACCAATATGAAATCCTACTACAACCTGCCGGAAGCGACGGCGGCCAACCTGACAGACGGCTGGGTGCATACCGGGGATGCCGGTTACATGGACGAGCAAGGCTATCTTTACCTGAAGGACCGGATGAAAGACATGGTGGTCAGCGGCGGAGAAAACATCTATCCAGTGGAGGTCGAAAATGCATTGGCCAAACACGACGCGATTGCAGATGTGGCTGTGATCGGTGTACCTGACGAAAAATTTGGCGAAGCCCTTCTCGCTTTCGCAGTGTTAAACAAGGATTCCTCCCTGGACCTGAATGAAATGGTCGAATTCTGCCGCGACAAAATTGCCGGCTACAAAATACCGCGGCAATTACAGATTGTTGATGAACTGCCGCGCAATCCTTCGGGTAAAATTCTCAAGAAAATACTACGGCAGCCCTACTGGGAGAGCACAGAGCGAGGCATCGGTTAAGGCGTGCAACGCAGCTCTTATTCTGTGCTTTAACTATTTTACGCGGGGGATACCCCATCAGCACCCGCAGCGGATTTAAGCCGCCTCGCTTTTTGGAGCTTTATTTTTCGGTGCTTTTTTCTTTGTTGCCTGGCTTCTTTTCGAAGACTGCGCCTTGCTGGGGGTCTTCTTGGGAGCAGGCTTCTTGCGCGTAGCTGGCTTCTTCACGTTATCCGATTCCACCCGATGCTCACGCAAAGCCTGGCGATCCGAACGCGTCGGAGACGGACGCCGACGAGATGCCCTGGGGCGATGGTATTGATCAGCATCGGGACGAAGGTCTCCCGACTCGAACCGATGCAGCAATTCTTCCATCGTACGACTTATTTGGGTACATAAGCGGATAGTTTCAACCTGGGGATACGCGGTTCGCTCACCCTCAAGCATCAGCTGTACCAGATCATTTTCTGAAAGATGCGAAATTAATTTTGCCGGGTTATACCAACGGAAATTGGGAACGATGTTAACGTCACCACTGTAATCCTGGTCGATCAGTGCGTGCACGGTATTCATCGCCATATTGAAGCGAGGCCAACTGTCACCCTTGTTCTGAACCATATCGCGATAGAGATTCAGCACCTCTCGCCCTACACCGACACCAAATCCGGTCAGAGAACGGGTAAGCGCGCTGCGCTCCTCTTCGGTATCAATAAACGGGGTCACAATCGGATTAACCATACTGACAATATAATGGTTAGTGCTGTAAAGGCGTGACAATCGCTTGGCCGGGAGGTCGTCGGCAATGGAACCGTCTACCCACCGGCGTGTAGGCAAATAAGGTTGGGACTCACCGTGCACATTTTTGGCCATTAACATCACTGGCGGGAAAACGCCGGGCACCGCGCAAGAAGCCATAACAGCAGAGCGCACATAGACGTTGGGGGAGGTAATGGCATTGAGCAAACGTGAGCGTTGATGCGGTTCGGCTGATGACACTGTGATACTGATCTGGCGACCGGTCTTTTCATACGCCTCCTGAAAGGTCATATCCGGGATCATGCGAGCAATAAGACGCTCCAGATCACCGACATCGATCTGAGGGTTGGCACCGAAAAACATGCGCGAAAACATGCTCGCCTCGCGCTCCGCCTCAAAATGCACATTGGCCGGTTCATAGAAATGTTCCAACTGCTTTTCGGTATGCGTTCCGACCACGCCGGCTACCAGTGAACCTGCGCTGGAACCGGAAATAACCCGCGGTAACAATCCCCGATCAAGCAGCGTCTTGACCACCCCAAGGTGATAAAAACCTAACACGCCGCCACCACTGAGCATCAGCGCGGAACGACCGAAACAAATATTCGCTCGATAAAAAAAGTCCAGCTTGTCCTGCACATCCAGCTGATCGGCGGGCAACTCGGCCAAATAACGCAGAGCGTCGTCCACTTCTTCAATATATTGCTCAATGAGGCCTTTGGTACCGAAGTTGGCCTTGCGATATAGAGAGGAGCGACCCATACCGCCCATATTGCCGTGAATACCTTCATTCAAGGTAAACAACAGGCCCTGATAATCATGCCGGGCTCGCAGGCTGCGCAAACGGTCTAACCGCAGCCGAATCTGGGCGTAGTCGTACTGAGTTGACTGGTCTACTTGTCGCCAACGTCTGGCGCCAGACAGTTCATCATGCTCAACTGCCAACAGTTGCCACTGCTCATAGCTTTCGGCCGTTGTCATCTGCTTTTGCAGTTTCTTGAGCCTGGTTGATTTTCTCACCAAATTACCTCTTTGAGACCGCCTTGATTAGGAGGCTTTGGCTTAGCATAAAGCAATTTGTAGGCAGCGAACACATTGCAATCTTGATCATAATCGAGTGGGATACCTGAATGACCCGAAATCTCGGGTTTGCCTCGGCCCCGCTGCCTCCCCCACGCTGCAGTATTTCTGCCATTAACCGTGAAATAACTGTAAAACTGGCCTAGACTGCAGTATCTCCCTGAAAACAATAGATAAAGTGAGACCGCATTGCGCCCTTACCTGACCGTTATTTTAATCCTTGTGCTGATTTTCGGCTCGATTACCGGCTACCTCTTCAACAAGTTCCAAACTCTGGCCAATACAGATTTCACACCGCCGCCGACCCTGGTAACAGCCACTGAGGCAAGAATTGATACCTGGCCCACTACCCTGGAGGCTGTCGGTACGATTCGTGCCGCCCGCGGAGCCAATCTCGCTGCGGAGACCAGCGGCGAGATTATTGCCATACCGGTCAAATCAGGCGAGCGGGTGCAGGCAGGGCAACTCCTGCTAACGCTCAACGACAGTGTTGAACAGGCGAGCAAAAAGCGGCAGGAGGCGAACGTAGTATTGGCCCAGCAGCTTCACAAGCGGGACGCCAGCTTGATCAAACAAAAATCCATTCCCCAAACCCAATACGACCGCTCTCGCGCCGCGCTGGATGCGGCGATAGCCACCTTGGCCGAGACGGAAGCACGCTTGGACAATAAACGAATTGTGGCACCTTTTGCTGGCACTGTTGGCATTACCGAAGTAAAAATCGGCGATTACATCGAGTCAGGTACGGTCATTACTACCTTGCAGGACTTAAGCGACCTGGAGGTAGATTTCTCGGTGCCAGCACGCTTCTTCCCCCGCTTGCGCTCCGGACTCGGTATCGAGCTGAGCACAGCAATATCGGAGCAGGTATTTACTGCAACCCTGGAGGCCCTCGACGTTGCGGTGGATCAGGCCACCCGCAACCTTGCGCTGCGGGCTCGCATCATCGACAGCAACGGTCTACTCCCGGGAATGTTTGCCCAGCTGCGAATCGATCTGGACCAACCTATGGACTTGGTTACGTTGCCCGAGACGGCAGTCACTTATTCACTGCAGGGCAATACTGTTTACATTATTGAAGAAGATCCTGAGGGCATGACGGTCACACCGCGAGTGGTGCAGACTGGGCCGGTCAAGGACGGTCGAATCGCGGTGACCTCTGGATTGGAAGCTGGCGACCGGGTCGTTAGCGTCGGCCAGAACAAGCTGTACCGCGGAGCCAGGGTCACCCTGCAGGACAATTCTCCGGCATTCACCCAATGAAATTCACCGACGCCTTCATCCAGAGACCCGTACTCGCCATCGTCATCAGTTGCCTGCTGTTGCTACTGGGCGGTGCATCCCTGTCAAAAATTGGACTACGCCAGTTTCCCGAACTGGAGCGCAGTGTCATCTATGTCAACACCTACTACCCTGGCGCCTCTGCGCGCACCGTTCAGGGTTTCGTCACTACGCCGCTGCAGGTGGTCATTGCCGGCGCTCGTGGCATTGAATACATGAGTTCGGAGAGCAACCCCGGCGAATCCAATATCACCATTTATGTTCGTCTTGGTGAGGATAGCAACAACGTTCTCAATGAAGTCATCGCCAAGGTGAGTGAAGCCCGGGGCAACCTACCCAGAGACATTGAAGAGCCGATTGTTTCGGCCACGGGTGGAGGAGACGGATTAATCTGGCTGGGGTTTTACAGTGAACAAATGACTCTGTACCAGGTCACCGACTTTCTGTTGCGCAGCGTACAGCCGGAATTGGCAACATTGCCCGGCGTTGGCAAGGCGAACGTTTTTTCATACAAACTGGCCATGCGCATCAGGCTGGACCCTGTGCGTATGGCGGCGCTGGGAGTCACCGCTACTGACGTCAACGCCGCCATCCAGCGCGACAACTTTATATCGGCTGCAGGGGCCACCGAGGGCAACCTGGTAAGGGTCACCGTAGACGCACGAACCACGCTTCAAACCGAGGAAGAATTCCGCGGCCTGGTGGTAAGGCAATCTGGCGATGAGCGTATTTTACTCGGCGATGTGGCAGACATCGAACTGGACTCTGAGACCGATCAGGTAAAAACACTTTCAAGCGGTAAAGCTGCCGTTTTTCTATCAATCACTCCCACACCGGATGCCAACCCTCTGGAAGTCTCCAGGGCAGTGCACGCCACCCTGCCGAAGATAGAAGCCGCACTGCCAGCCGACATGGACATGTTAATCGACTGGGACGGCAGCGTAGTTATCGATGAGGCCATCAGTCAGGTACTCACCACATTGATTGAGGCCAGCGTCATTGTCATTTTAGTGATTTACCTGTTTCTGGGCTCACTGCGTGTCGTGCTGATTCCGCTGATCGCAATACCGCTGTCGCTCATTGGCGTGGTCTTCCTGATCATGACCATGGGATTCAGCCTAAACTTACTGACATTGCTTGCATTGGTCATTGCCATCGGTCTGGTGGTCGATGACGCCATTGTCGTGGTAGAAAACGTGCATCGTCATATTGAAGAAGGTGCAAGCCCATACGCCGCGGCCATTGCCGGCGCTCGAGAAGTAGCTTGGCCGGTTGTTGCAATGACCCTGACCCTGGCGGCCGTTTATGCGCCCATCAGCTTTATTGGCGGCCTTACCGGCGCACTGTTCAGCGAGTTCGCCCTGGCTCTGGCGGGAGCCGTCATCGTGTCGGGCGTAGTCGCATTGACGCTGACTCCCATGATGTGCTCCCGGGTACTCAAAGATTCAGCGCATCAGGGGCGATTCGCTAATTGGCTGGACCATCGCTTTGAGACGCTAATCCAACACTATCGCCACTTCCTAGCAACTTGCCTGGACAATCGTGGTGCAGTGCTGCTGCTCGCCGGCGTGCTTCTCGCCAGCCTTCCGGCTCTCTTCTTTCTCGCTCAGGAAGAACTGGCCCCTGAGGAAGACACTGGGGCTGTCTACATTACGGGCAGTGCACCTCGCTATGCCAATCTGGCCTATCAGGATTTTTATCTGTCCCAGATCGTCGACATATGGCAGGAAATTCCAGAATTCAGTCACAGCTGGCAAGTCATCAGGCCCGGCAGCAACTTTGGTGGAGTAACACTGCACCCCTGGGACGAGCGCGAACGCGACCAAAAGGAACTGCTGGCAGAATTGCAGGGTAAGCTCTCACAGATTACCGGCATGGAATTATTCGCGTTTGGCGAGCCATCGTTACCCGGTTCTGACGCGGGACTGCCGGTCAGCTTCGTTGTTGCCTCAACCGCCGAATACCGGGAAATAATGCGCGTCGGCGAGGAACTGCTTGCCGCGGCCAGAGAGTCCGGTTTGTTTGCCTTTGTCACCCAGAGTCTCAATTTTGATCGGCCGGAAATTACCGTAGAAATAGACCGGGACCGTGCGTCTCGCCTGGGTATATCCATGCAGGAAGTCGGCGAGACTCTAGCCGTGATGCTAGGCGAAGCCGAGGTGAATCGCTTTACCCTTGAAGGTCGTTCCTACAAGGTGATACCGCAGGCCGGCAGAAACTTCAGGCTAACCAGTGATGAACTTGAGCGCTATTACCTGCGCACTGATAGCGGCACATTGGTGCCACTTTCCGCCGTAGTCACCCTGAACTCTCGAGTTGAGCCTAACTCCTTGACCCAGTATCAGCAGCTCAACAGCACCACGATTCAGGGTTTTATGATGCCTCCCAACAGCCTCGGTGCGGGCCTGGAGTTTCTCGAACAAAAGCTTAATGAAATAGCTCCCAGTGGATTTCGCGTCGGGCACACGGGCGCGTCGCGACAATTCGTGCAGGAATCGGCATCGTTCCCGGTATTATTTGCCCTATCGCTCTCGTTGATCTTCCTGGTGCTAGCGGCTCAGTTCAATAGCTTTCGAGACCCGCTGGTGGTGCTAGTCACCGTACCGCTATCAATCTTTGGTGCCGTAGTGCCCATCGCCCTCGGCTTTGTGACGCTCAACATCTACTCTCAGGTCGGGCTACTGACACTGATAGGCCTGATCAGCAAACACGGCATATTGATCGTGGAATTCTCTAATAAGCTGGCTGGGCAGGGAATGGATAAAAGGGAGGCGGTGCTAGAGGGCGCCTCCAAGCGTCTGCGTCCCATACTAATGACAACTTTCGCAACTGTGCTGGGAATCTGGCCGCTGGTGATTGCCAGCGGCGCTGGCGCGCAGAGTCACTTCAGCATTGGAGTCATGATCACCTGTGGAATGCTGGTTGGCACCCTTTTCACTCTGTTTGTGGTGCCAGTGTTCTACCTGCCATTTTCCAAAGCGGGAAAGCGAACGTCGAGCCTTAAAGTGGAAGCAGAACTCGCCCGACCTACCGCGACCTAATTGCTATTGTTCTGGCTTGTCGTCGGAACGGGAGCCGCCCTTGTACTCTTCCATCAAGTGACGCTTGTAAAGCTTGCCATTATCCAGCCGTGGCAAGCTGGGGTGAAAATCCAACGCCTTGGGCAACTTAATATGCGATAACCGCTCACGCAGCCACTCCATGATCTCAATAGCGGTTTCATCGGTTGCATCTGCCCAATTCATGGGCTGCACAACGGCCTGTACTTTTTCGCCAAACTCATCGCAGGGCAAACCAAATACAGCAACATCGGCCACCTTGTCGTGAGTGATCAGCAGGTTCTCTATTTCCTGAGGATAAACATTAACCCCGCCGGAAATAATCATGAAATTTTTGCGATCTGTGAGGTACAAAAAGCCATCTTCATCGAGATAGCCCACATCACCGGTAGTGGCCCAACCTTCTTTGCTATAAGCACCAGCGGTCTTTTCGTCTTCCTGATGATAGTGAAAGACTGCCTGTTCACCCCCGAAGTAGACCGTGCCGATTTCACCAACCGGAAGCTCACTACCGTCATCGCTCACTATGTGCAGCTCTCCAGACACTGCAGGACCCACGGAGCCCCGGTGAAGCAGCCAACCCTGAGAGTCAATCATGGTCGCACCAATACCCTCGCTGGCGGCGTAATACTCGACAATAACCGGACCCCACCAGTCAATCATGCTGGCCTTCACCTCGATCGGGCAAGGTGCTGCGGCGTGGATAGCAAACTGCATTGAACTTACATCGTGGCGATCTCGCACTTCCTGTGGAAGTTTTAGCATCCGTATAAACATGATCGGAACCCATTGGCTATGCGTCGCCCGGTGTTCTGCAATCAAGGCGAGGGCCCCTTCAGGATCGAATTTCTCCATAACGACCGTGGTGCCTCCCTGGTAGAGAGTCATCATGTTGTAGTGCAATGGAGCTGCATGATAAAGGGGCGCAGGCGAAAGATAGACCGTTTCTTCGCCAAACCCGAAAAGCTGCCCAAGCCGCGTAGCCATTGGCGGAGTATCAACTTCCTCGCTCGGAGGTGGCACCAGAACGCCCTTGGGCTGACCGGTAGTACCCGATGAGTAAAGCATGGGCACTCCATTTTGTTCATCCTCTATAGGCGCCACGGCTTGCAGGCTTAAAGCCTCCTCCCAGGAGTCGAAGCCATCTGTAATACCGCCGACCATCAAGAAGTGTTCCACCCCGGATGCATCTTCCTTTGCGTGTATCGCCGCCTCTTTTAGTGGATGCGAACCAATGAACAAGCTGGCACCGCAGTTGGACAACACATATTCTGTTTCATCTCGCTTGAGGTGCGTTGCAATGGGGGTAAAGATCAAACCGGATCGCTGCGCCGCCCAGCATATTTCCAGGAAACGAGCGTTATTTTCCATCATCAGGGCAATATGATCCCCGGCCTTCAGTCCCAGCGAGCGAAACAATTGGGCGCCCTGGTTTGAGCGTTCATCCAGCTGACGGTAGGTGACCATTTCTCCGGAGCCACCCATAATAATGGCGGGCTTGTGAGGAAAGGTTTGAGCGGTAATACAAGGGTGCGGCATAGAACGATCCTGGGGCTATTGCTTATCTATAAACACTAAAGGGTCTAGTCGGCCAAAGCAACCGACTCAACGCTTGCGCATCAAACCTTGCTGCATGACAGTAGCCACATGCACACCTTCACGACTGTAAAACCGTCCACTAACCAGCGTCCTTCCTCCACTATTGCGTTCCAGGTCAGCAGAGTGCAGCAGCCACTCATCGGTTCGGCAGTCCGCGTGAAACCAGATAGCGTGATCAAGGCTGGCGATCTGCAAGCCCCTGTCCCAGTAGGATCGACCATGCTGAATCAGGCCCGCATCCAATAGCATCGTGTCGGAGAAATACGCTAGCATATTGCGGTGCAGCGCAGGGTCATCCGGCATAGGCCCGGTAGTTTTCATCCAGTTAAACAACTGTCCCCGACGCTGTTCAGGATTGGCCCACTGAATCGGGTGAACCATACGCACATCAATATCTTCGCCGGTGGTGATCATGAAGTCCTCATCAAAAATTCCATCAGTCTTGGCGCGCTCGCGCTCTGACGGTAAATCTTCTGGAGCTGGAACTTCCGGTATGGACTCCTGAAAGTCGAAACTGTCGTCAGGCCTCTGAAAAGACATGGAAGACACCAGGATTGTTCTGTCGTCTTGCGATGCAACTACCCGGCGAGAATTGAAACTACCGCCGTCCCTGGCCCGCTCCACCTGATAATGGATCGGTCGGTCTGTTTTACCCTCACGCAAGAAATAGGCATGCTGCGAGTGCACAGCCCGATCAATGTCGACCGTGCTTTGAGCCGCTTCCAGCGCCTGGGCCAGCACTTGCCCGCCATATACCCTGAAACCCTTGGGGTGCATGATCTCACCCACGAAGCCATCATCACCTGAGGGCTCAAGGGTCAGAATGTCCAATAACTGCTGCAGCATGGTACTCGTCCAAATAGTGAAACTAACGCGAGCGGCTATTATCCAGATATCCGATTCTGTGCCAAACTTATATGCAACAAATATTCAGTACAGGATTTTTCATGAATCAGGACATCTCCCCCGCGGCGCTGCGCCAAGCCATTCGCACGGGTGAATTTACCGGGAATACGTCTGGTTATTCACCAGGATTCGTACAGTGCAACCTGGCCATCCTGCCCGCCGACTGGGCCAACGATTTTTTGCGCTTCTGTCAGGCAAACCCCAAACCATGCCCGCTGGTAGCGACATCCAACGCCCCGGGGGACGTGGGCTTACCTCTTTTGGGGGATATTGACATACGGACTGATGTGCCAAGCTACCGCGTTTTCCGCGATGGTCAACTTAGCGAAGAAGTTCCAGATATTTCTGACTACTGGCGAGATGATCTGGTCATTTTTGCACTGGGTTGTTCATTCTCCTTTGAAGAGGCTCTGTTGGCGGATGGCCTGAATGTACGCAATGTCAGCGAGGGCGTGAATGTACCCATGTATCGCACCGATATTAGCTGCGCACCTGCAGGTCCGTTCTCGGGCGAGATGGTCGTTAGCATGCGTCCTTTCAAGGCTGCGGATGCGATACGGGCTATACAGATTTGTACGCGCTTTCCCTCGGTGCACGGGGCGCCTATTCATATGGGTGACCCTGGACTAATTGGAATAGACAATCTGGAGCTACCGGATTACGGCGATGCTGTCCATATTGCCGAGGATGAACTGCCCGTGTTCTGGGCCTGTGGTGTTACTCCACAGGTGGCGTTGGAGAAGGCCAGACCTCCCTTCGCGATCACCCATAGTCCCGGGCATATGCTGGTGACAGACCTTCGAAACAGCCAGCTGGCAGTGATGTAAACAGGTGAGAGAAATATGCGACTGAATTGCGATTTGGGAGAGAGCTATGGCAGCTGGACGATGGGGCTGGACGCTGAGGTTATGCCTCATATCGACCAGGCCAACATTGCCTGCGGCTTCCATGGGGGCGACCCGCTGACTATCCGCAACACCCTGCAACTGGCAGCTCAGCATGACGTTAGTGTCGGTGCGCATCCCGCCTACCCCGACCTGGTAGGCTTTGGACGACGATCCATGGCATTGAGTAGCGACGAAATTATCGCCTCCTTGCACTACCAGATATCAGCACTGGATGGCATGGCGAAAAGCGCTGGTTTATCCCTGGACTACATCAAGCCCCACGGCGCTCTTTATAACGACATGATGGCAAAATCAGAGGTACGTCTGGCGATCATGCAAGCAATCGCTGACTATCAGCGCCCCCTGCCCCTCATGCTGCAAGCTACGCCTGACGCAACCAGCCACAGGGCTGAGGCCGGTCAATTGGGTCTGGACCTTATGTTTGAGGTATTTGCTGACCGATGCTATGACGACGATGGGAAATTGTTATCCCGCCGCAAGCCCGGGGCAGTGCATGACCGCGAGAAGATGCTCGCCCAGGTTGCACAACTGATAGAGCATGGTTCGCTGACCACTGTGAGTGGACATACCTTATCACTGGAAGCTGACACGCTATGTGTTCACGGCGACAACCCGGAGGGCGTCCAGGCTATTCGCGAAATCCGGTCCCTGGTAAACGGAAGCTAAGCTGCCGTGGAACTGCACTCTGCCGGCGAGAACGCCATGATGCTATATCTGGGCAAGGAAACGAGCCCTGAGGTATCTGCGCGAGTGCAAGCTGCTGCTCTGGCGGTAGAGTTAGCGCTAGGCGATGACTTGATTGATCTGGTGCCATCCTACGCGTCTTTGCTCATTGTCTATAATGCCCTAACGACCGATCATCTGTCGGTGGCCCATCGAGTTCACCAAAGTCTTGACAACCTGGGCACCGGAGAAGCGACGGAAGGCAACACCGTGGTTCTGCCGGTTTATTACCACCCTGAAGCAGGGGAAGATCTGGACGCACTGGCCGAGCGCGCCGCCCTGAGCGTAGACGACGTCATAGCCTTGCACAGTAACGCTGAATACCGGGTTTATGCCATCGGCTTCGCGCCCGGATTTGCTTACCTTGGCCAGGTTGACGAGCGCATTGCTGCGCCACGTCTGGCGACACCAAGACAAAAAGTGCCCCGTGGCGCAGTCGCCATTGCCGACAGGCAAACAGCAGTTTACCCAGCGGTCTCTCCCGGAGGCTGGAACCTGATCGGTCGTTGCCCGTTGAGGATGTTCGACCCCCAAGCCACTCCTACCATGCCGGTTTCTGTGGGTGACCGAGTGCGCTTTGAACCCATTGATCGAGATCGCTTCTTGAGCCTGGGTGGTGAATTGTGAGTCTGACAGTGACCCAGCCCGGTATTCTCTGTCTGCTGCAGGATGGTGGCCGCATGGGTCAACATCGCATTGGTTTGACCAATGGTGGCCCACTGGACCCGCAGGCTTTTGAATACTGCAATCGCCTGCTACAGAACCCGGAAGGTGCAACCGCACTGGAGATCAGCTTTGGCGGTCTGCAATTGGAAGCCACAGTGGATACCTACATTTGCCTCACCGGTGCGAACATGAATTTGCGCATTAACAACATCGAGCAAGCTCGCTGGGAAGTACTGGCAATCAAGGCCGGTGACAATATCGCAGTGGAATTTGCCGAGCAGGGCTGTCGTGCTTACCTGGGCGTAGCCGGCGGCTTTCAGGTGGAACCCACTTTTGGCAGCACTGCCACCGTGATGCGAGAAAAGGTCGGCGGTCTCAACGGCGACAAGCTACAAGCGGGCGACGTGCTTCCCTGCGCACAGGTCACCGAGTGCAAACACCTGTATTTGCCGGCCTCGAGCCAACCACGCTACCAGAACCTCATTACCGTCAGAGTCATTCCCGGTTACCAACAGCAACACTTTAACCGCTATGAACAGCGCCGCTTTTTCAGTCACACCTATACCGTCTCTGACCGCTGTGATCGAATGGGATACCGACTTGAAGGCCCAGCCATTGACTGTGATATACAGGGCATACTTTCCGAGGGCATATGCTTGGGGGCAATCCAGATTCCTGCGGACGGACAACCCATCGTTTTGCTCAACGACCGACAAACCATTGGCGGCTATCCCAAGATTGGCTCAGCTCTGTCGCTGGACTGTGGACGCCTGGCGCAGCTGCGTCCCGGTGGCACGGTACACTTTGCCCCTGTCAGCCCCCACGGAGCTCACAATGCCTTGCACCTGGCCGCCAGTTTTTCCCGCCGCCAGCCGCTGATGGAGCGCACCGCTTGACTGAATTAGAACTCAGCACAAGCATTGAAGCGACTCTGGTGGCGCGCAACCTGCGCAACATGAAGGTCGCCAGGGATGCACTGGCGCCCGGCTACTACATGCGGGCTGCACGAATATTGAACGAGGTCACGGGCAAAGTCATCATAGGCACTGGCTTCCCCGTTATGGAGACCTTTGAAACAGATGGACCCGTGGGTGCCATCGCCTTATACGACGCCCTGGAGCAACTGGGAGCAGAACCCTGGCTAGCCTGCGGAGCGCCGCTCTCAAAATGTCTTATTGATGACTACCGAGTACTGGAGTTAAACGCGAAAAACCTTGTTACCGCCCAGCAGGAAGCACAGGGAAAACTGGAGCAACTGCAACCTCAGGCCATCATTTCAATTGAACGCCCCGGACTCAGCGCTGATGGCTGTTATTACAATATGCGTGGCGAAGACATAACGCCCCGCAGTGCTTTCTTTGACCCCTATCTGGCCAACGCACGGTGCCCGACCATGGCTATTGGTGATGGCGGTAACGAAATCGGTATGGGCAATATTCGGGACGCGATAGCTACCCTGGACATTAATGCAGCCGCAACTAAGTGCGATGAATTATTGGTGGCAGATGTCTCCAACTGGGGTGCCTACGGCCTTATCGCCTTTCTGGGGTATTGGCGCGGCCGAGATATGCTTGGCGAAATATCGCCACTGGATATTCTCAACTACCTTTCGGCGCGCGGTAGTGTTGACGGAGTCACCCGGGAGAACACCCTGACCGAAGATGGCCTGCAAGCCGAGGAAGGGCAAAACGTCATCGATGAACTCCGGAGTCTCACTGGATTCCAGTAACGTATTATAAGTTCCCACCCTGTGGGACATTCAGACAGGAAAAACTATGAGCATTGTGTATTTAAACGGCGAGTACATGCCAATGGAAGAGGCTCAGATCTCACCCATGGACCGAGGTTTTCTTTTCGGTGACGGCATTTACGAAGTGGTGCCTTCCTATGACGGAAAATTAGTGGGGTTCACCCCTCACCTGCAGCGTATGCAGGAGGGTCTTGATGCGATTGAAATCAAACTGGTCGTTGATCATGCCGCCTGGCACAATATTTCCGAACAGCTGATAAAACGCAACGGTGGCGGAAACCTGGGCATTTATTTTCACGTAAGTCGCGGCGCGGACAGTAAACGGCATCACGCTTATCCGGATAACATTGCACCGACCGTTTACGCCTTTGCCTTTGAAATCCCACCGGCGCCCCTGCCCGAAAAAAGCGCAGCTAATCCCTACACCGTGTCTACCGCCGAAGATCTGCGATGGAAACGCTGCAATATTAAATCTACCGCCTTGCTGGGCAATGTCATGCACTATCAGGACGGTCACGCAAAGGGACACTCGGAAACCATTTTGTACAACGAGCATGGTGAACTCACCGAGGCTGCTGCCTGTAACGTCTTCATCGTAAAGAACGGCATCGTGTCTACCCCTTTGCTGGACCACCAGAAACTACCGGGAATCACTCGTCTGATGCTACTGGAAATTTTGCGCAAGGACGGCAGCATTCCGGTGCAGGAACGAGTCGTGACGATGAAAGAGGTGGATGACGCCGACGAAGTCTGGATTACCAGTTCATCCAAGGAAATTGCACCGGTCATAGAAATTAACGGTAAGTCAGTGGGCGATGGCGGCGTTGGAGATGTCTGGCTCGCGGCACAAACGCTGTACACCGGCCACAAGTTCGACTTCTGATGGCACGTGCCAACCAGGCCAGGCTCGATCTCGCGGCCCTGCGCCATAACCTAGCGCATGCCCGGCAACTAGCGCCCGAATGCAAGGTAATGTGCGTGGTCAAAGCCAATGGCTATGGCCACGGTGCACTTAACGTTGCGCGTGTGTTTGCTCCGATGGCCGATGCACTGGCGGTCGCCTGCATTGAGGAAGCTATTGAATTACGTGAGGGAGGCATAGAGACACCCATCCTGTTGCTGCAAGGTGTGTTCGAGGCGCAAGAGCTGATTATCGCCTCGCAGCAAGATTTTTGGGTGATGGTCGATAACCGCCAACACCTTTACTGGCTTGAACAGGCACGACTTCCTGCCCCTGTTACCTGCTGGCTCAAGATAGATACCGGCATGCATCGACTGGGCGTGCAGCCCGAGGAAGCGGCCGAGTTCCATCAGCGCTTGAGCTCCTGTGAAAATCGTACTGGGGAGTTAGTCACCTGCACCCACTTTGCCAGCGCCGATGAACTGGACAAGCCCCAAACTACAGAACAACTGGCACTGTTCGAGAGCATCACCGCTGATCTTCCCGGTCCACGCAGTGCGGCCAATTCGTCGGGCTTACTCGGCTGGCCGAGCTCGCATTATGACTGGATTCGTCCGGGCTACATGCTCTATGGCAACTCCCCTTTCACTGCGACCCACCCCAACACAGACACGCTTCGCCCGGTGATGACACTCTGTTCCGCAGTGATTTCGATACGCAATGTTGCCTCCGGTGAGTCCGTTGGTTACGCCGCAAACTGGACCGCCCAAAGACCCTCGCGAATTGCCACAGTGTCCATAGGCTATGGTGATGGCTATCCCAGACTCGCAGCCAACGGCACGCCAGTGCTGATCAACGGCCAACGCGCGCCCCTGGCGGGCAGGGTCTCAATGGACATGATCACTGTGGACATCACCGACCTGGACGACGTGAAGCTTGGTGACCAGGTCATACTGTGGGGGGAAGAATTGCCCGTGAGCGAAGTTGCGGCCCATGCCGGCACAATAGGCTACGAACTCACCACTCGAATGCCGGCGCGCACGCCCAGAGTCGTGACTGACTAACTGCCAGCGCTTTGCAGCCTTACCGCGGCGTGCTTAAATCAAGGCATGCCAAACATAAAATCCGTATTCAAATGCCTGCTCTGGGCGCTTTCGCTCCTCCTGTTCACCGTGGTAGTCGCTGGACTTTGGCTGCGCCAAGAATTCGCCAGGGTGCAGTCAGCAGGCGCGAACAGTGCCTACTGGCAGTCCGTGCCCGTGGTGGCAGCAGGTAAAGATGTAAACATCGACAAAGAGTGCTTGCAGCAGTACCCGCAAAAACGCGCGTTCTTTGGCGCCCTGCACGTCCACACCGCCGCCTCCTACGACGCTACCGCGTTTGGGACCATGACCACCGTTGACGATGCCTATCGTTTTGCCCGCGGTGAAACTCTGCCCCTACGATTGCGCACAGACCCCGAGGGCTTCGATGCGCCCTTAATTAGCATTAATGCTCCGCTGGATTTTATGGCAGTGACCGATCACGCCGAATCCCTTGGCGAAGTCCAGCTCTGTTACGCCCCCGCTAGCCAGGCTTACGGGGCATTGGTTTGTCGCCTGTATCGAGGAGACCTGCAGTTGCCGGCAGGCGACGATATGCAGGCGATCTTGCGACTGGCCTCGCTGGCCATTTTTGGTAAAGACCGTTCGCAAAAAGTTTGCGGTAAAGACGGCACCCTTTGTCTACAGCAGGCCGCTCAGGTGTGGCTGGAAAATCAGCGCAGCACTGAGCAGTGGCAAGATCACAGCAGCCGTTGCAACTTCAGCACGCTGCACGCCTACGAATACACCCTCGCCGAAGACTCCTCCAACCTGCATCGCAATGTTATTTTCCGGTCCTCCCGGGTACCCCAGGCGGTCATCAGCGCCAAGGATGCACCGGAGCCAGAACAACTATGGGGCTGGCTAAACCGCACTTGTATTGAGGGCGATACTGACTGTGATGTGCTCGCTATCCCTCACAATAGCAACTGGAGCAGCGGTCGTATGTGGTACCCATACAGCAACAGGGACCTGCCTACAAAGACTCGCGTAGAGCATGCCCAACTGCGTGCAAGACTGGAACCACTGGCGGAAATACTGCAAACCAAGGGCGACTCGGAATGTCGCAATGGTATCGCCAGCGTTATGGGTGCGGCAGACGAGTTCTGTGACTTCGAAAAGCTGCGCTCTCCGGCAGAGTCCATTGAAGATTGTGATGAAACCATCGGCAGTGGCGGCATGATGCTGCGCGGATGCACCTCCCGTTACAATTTTGTCCGCTACGCACTGGCTGCCGGACTTAAAGAGAGAGCCGCACTGGGAGTCAACCCTTTCAAGCTGGGGATTGTCGCCGCCACCGACACTCACAACGGCATAGCAGCAGCGGACAGCGAGGAATTCTACCAAGGGTCTCACGGCATAGACCGCAATGTACTCAGTCGCCTGGAGGGTCATACCGAAGTGCCTGGCGACATCGGTGCCGGCTCACCGGTGCGTTATAATCCCGGAGGCCTTGCAGGCATTTATGCACAGCAAAACTCTCGAGAAGCTCTGTTTGATTCAATGCGAAACAGAGAGACTTTCGGCACCAGTGGTCCCAAAATTACGCCCAGATTTTTTGCCGGCTGGGGTATGGATGAGCTGGATTGTGATGATCCGGCGCTGCTCCAAAAGGCCTACCAGCAAGGCGTACCTATGGGCTCGACCCTGACTGGTGAACCGCAAACAGCAGGGCCGGTATTTCTGGTTACTGCAAACAGGGACGGTCGAGATAGTGCCAACCTGCTACAGCGTATCCAGATCATTAAATCCTGGGTGGACGCCGACGGGAAAACCCACCAGGCAATTTACAATGTAGCCGGTGATCCAAAAAACGGAGCGAGTGTAGACTCCGATAGCTGCGTCACTCGTGGCTCCGGATTCAATCAGCTTTGCGCTACCTGGCGTGACCCCGGGTTCGATCCGGATACGGCTGCGGCTTACTATAGTCGGACATTGGAGAATCCCAGCTGTCGCTGGAGCCAATGGGATTGCAACCGTCTGCCGCCTGAAGAGCGACCTGCAAGTTGCAATAACCCGGATATTCCCTGGAAGATTCAGGAAAGAGCCTGGACGTCTCCCATCTGGTACTACCCGAAATGATTTGCAAGCCATGCACCAGCACCGGGAATCCATTACCATAAGCCTTCATCGAAAAGACAGGGACAACAAACACCTTGGCTGCAGCACCGCAAGATCCCCTCCCCGATGGTAGCCTGCTGGCGGCTATAGACCTGGGCAGTAATTCATTTCACCTGATCATCGCCAAGATAGAGCACGGCGAGATGCGACCGGTTGAGGCCCTGGCTGAAAAGGTTCAACTGGGAGCGGGCCTGGAAAACGGACGCCTGTCTCCCGATGCCATTGAACGCGGCCTGGAATGTTTGTCCCGGTTTGCCCAACTGCTGGAAAGTGTCGAGCCAAAGCGTATTCGCGTGGTCGGTACCAATGCACTGCGTCAGGCAAAAAACCGTCTGGACTTCACCCTGCCTGCCCGTGACATTCTGGGCACCCGGGTAGACGTGATCTATGGCCGGGAAGAAGCGCGACTGGTGTACCTTGGCGTTGCTCACAGCCTGGCAGATGACGCTCAGTCTCGACTCGTCATTGATATTGGCGGCGGCAGTACTGAGTTCATTATCGGAGAACGCTTTGAGCCCCAGCAACTGGAAAGTCTGCAAATGGGTTGCGTCTCTTTTACTCGCGATTGCTTCCTGGGTGGGGAGATCACCGCCACCAATTATCAACGGGCATACAATCATGCTCGCGTAGAGACATCGCATATCCGTCATCGCTACAGTGCCAGTCACTGGGCGGAGTGCGTAGGTTCGTCGGGAACACTGAATGCAATAGCAAGTATTCTTCTGCAAAATGGCTGGAGTGACGGCAACATCACCCGCAAGGCGCTGAGTAAGCTCGAGCATAAAATCCTGACGTTTAATCACTTCGACGAAATAGAACTGGATGGCTTGTCTGAAAACCGGCGTAGTGTCATTACCGCTGGCACTGCCATCACCAGCGCGCTGTTCGATATTCTCGGTATCGATCAAATGCGCACGTCAAAAGGCGCTCTGCGTGAGGGAGTAATCTACGACTTGATGGGGCGTTTAAGCCACGAAGACGTGCGCGAACGGACCATTAATGCACTAATGCAACGCTACGCCGCCGATGAAAACACAGCTGAAATTGTAGAGCGCCGCTGTCGTACACTATTCTCTGCCACCCGCGGAAGCTGGAAACTGGGCAACGAAGACTGGGAACTACTGCACTGGGCGGCCCACACCCACGAAATTGGCATGGCCATTTCACACAAGCATTTCAATCGTCATACTGCTTACTTGCTGCGCAATGCAGATTTACCGGGCTTTTCTCAAGAAGAACAGGAGCAATTGGCGATTCTAACCCAGGGTCAACGCGGAAAAATCTCGGCGGAACTGCTAGAGGACCAACCCAAGAGCCTGCAACGTCGTTTGGGCTATTTACTCACCATTATGCGCCTGTCGGTACATTTCAAGTACGTGGAAACACTGGAACAGCTCCCTGAATTCGCAGTTCAGGTGGATGATTCATCCTTGGCACTGGGATTCCCGGAGACCTGGCTGGAAGATCATCCATTAACCTTGAGCGAGCTGGAGCAGGAGCAATCTCATCTTGCCAAGTTGGGTCTGGAGCTCAATTTTTCCTGACAGCAACGCTCAACCCGAGTTGGCGATCTCCGCCAAATAATCGAGCAGTATTGCATTCACCTTTTCAGAAGCCTCCAACTGCACCATGTGCCCGGCGTCGGACACCATGCGCACCTGGCGCAAGTCGGGAAAAATCGCTCGCATCAGACCAATGGGGTCCTCCCCGTGAAAACCCTCCAAATCAACATCGTTTTCGCTGCCGAGAAAGTAAGCCGGCACTGCGCTGCGAACACCCTCAAAAGGCTTTCGCTGCTGCCATTTCATGTCCATAGAGCGGTACCAGTTCAGACCTCCTGTAAAGCCACTGCGGGTGTACTCTTCAACAAAATAATCCAGCTCTTGCTCGGACAGCCAGGACCAGGGCAAGGGCGGAGGCTCTTCCATGGCATCGATATAAGCAGTCTCAGGAGGATATTTAAAACAGTCAAAATAGTTCGCTGAGCCGCTGAGCGTATAGAACACCTTGTGTAAAAAACGCCGCGGTTGCGCCGCAAGCTCTTCATCGGCGCGGGGAGGCTCGCGAAAATATTCAATGTGCAGGAAGTGTTGCTCGCCCATGCGACGATATTCAGTAAGTGGTGACTCTTGCGGATTATGTGGAGCCGCCGGATTTTCCAAACCAATAACGGCCATCACCCGCTCCGGGTGCCGTAACGCCAGGTCGTAGATCGCAAACGCACCAAAGTCCAGACCCGCGAAAACAGACTGTTCCAGCTGCAGATGATCGAGCAGCCCTATCAGGTCTCCAGTGATGTGATCAATGTCATAATAGCGAGGGTCTTGCGGGGCATCGGTCTGTCCCATGCCGCGCATGTCAGGCGCAATCACGCGATAGCCAGCAGCAGCCAGAGCCGTTATTTGCCGATGCCAGCTGAACCACAGGTGGGGAAATCCATGGCAAAGAATGACCGGCATCCCCTGACCCTGGTCCACATAGTGAACCCGGATGCCGTTAATCGATGCGTACTGGTGGTTCCAGTTCATTCGCGGCCTTGCAGGTCGCGATTACAGGTCGTAGCCGCGCTCGTCGTGCAATACAAGGTCCAAACCCTGAGTCTCTTCATCAGCATCTACGCGGAGCCCGACCATCAGGTCTACGACCTTAAGGATAACCCAGGTAGCAACCGCCGTATAAGTGAAGGTAGCAACAACACCGGTAGCCTGCACCATGAGCTGACCCCCAATACTGTCAATGCCGTCCGAGAAACCGTTCCCGCTGAAAACGCCCAGTTGGGTAGAACAAAAGACACCCGCCAACAGGGTGCCCAGAATACCGCCAACACCGTGCACAGGAAACACATCCAGGCTGTCATCTATCTTCAACTTGTTTTTGATCCAGTTGGTCGCGAAGTAACAGACCACGCCCGCCGTGAGGCCGATGACGACCGCTGCGGCAGGGCCAACAGAGCCAGAGGCTGGCGTGATTGTACCCAGACCGGCAACCATGCCGGTTACGATGCCCAACACAGAAGGTTTGCCATGGCGAATCCACTCCATTGCCATCCAGGCCAGTGCTCCGGCTGACGCCGATAGATGAGTTACCAGCATTGCCATAGCGGCACTGTTGTCTGCGGCGACCGCAGAACCGGCATTAAAACCAAACCATCCCACCCAGAGCATGCCTGCGCCTGCGACTGTCAGGGTCAGGTTATGTGGAGGCATTGCAACCTTACCAAACCCGCGACGGGGGCCCATCATCATGGCCGCAACCAGCGCCGCGACCGCTGCGGTAATGTGCACCACGGTACCGCCCGCGAAGTCCTGCAGGCCCATACTGCCTAGCCAGCCGCCGCCCCAGACCCAGTGACAGACCGGGGCATAAACGACAATTAACCAGATCGCACTGAACAAAAGCATGGCGGAAAAGCGCATGCGCTCCGCAAAGCCACCCACGATCAGCGCCGGTGTGATAATCGCGAAGGTCATCTGAAAAATAGCGAACAAGGTCGCAGGTATACCGCCATTTAAACTGTCCATGGTGATAGCGGCGAAAAAGACATTGCCAAAATCGCCAATAAACGCGCCCTGTTCCACGCCATCGGAACCAAATGCGATAGTGTAGCCAACTGCAAACCACAGCAGCGACATTAAGCAGGTCAGTGCGAAACACTGCATCAGTATCGACAGTACGTTCTTTACCCGCACCAAACCGCCGTAAAACAGTGAGAGACCGGGAATCGTCATAAACAGCACCAGAGCGGTAGCCGTGAGGACCCAGGCTGTGTCAGCCTGATTCAACTCCTGAGCACTGGCGCTGGCAGAAGCAGTCCCTACCAACATTAGAAGAGCCATTTGTTGTAGTGATTTCATCAGTTATTTCCCGTTAAAGTGCGTCTTCGCCGGTTTCACCGGTGCGAATGCGAATGCCCTGTTCCAAAGGCGCTACAAAAATCTTGCCGTCACCAATCTTACCGGTGGCTGCAGCTTTACAGACTGCGTCTATCGCTGCGTCCAGTTGGCCATCGCTCACCGCGATCTGGATTTTCACCTTAGGCTGGAATTCGACCAGGTATTCGGCGCCTCGGTAGAGTTCGGTATGCCCCTTCTGTCGACCGTAACCTTTAACCTCTTCCACAGTCATTCCAGCAATGCCAACCTGCTGCAGCGCTTCTCTCACATCATCCAGCTTGAACGGCTTGATAATGGCGGTCATCATTTTCATCAGACTCACCTCTCTAGATTGTTTTCTGGCAGTGGGCCGAAAGACCCGGTTTTTGTTACACCTTTGGCGCTGACCAAAGGCAAGAGACGAATCCTGCCACAACACAGGGCAAATTTTAAGCGGTGCGAGGCGGCAATCGTCTCAAATGTGCCTACAGCAGCGATAAATGTGGCCGAGTCATCCAAATCAGACCACCCTTTAGCCGCAGCGGCTTGGCAGCGTGCATCTGGCACGGCATCGTGGTATCACTAGCGCCTCGAATTTCGCCCGTTGGACCCAATCGATATGAATTACCACCGCCTCATTCTGATCTGCATCCTGCTCTTGAGCGCCACTGCCCAGGCTCAAGTACCGACCGAGTCCTCCCTAGAACAGGCAGTAGCGGCTGCAACTGACGACCTACCCCATCACGTCATCCTGATTATCGGCGATGGCATGGACGAGCAACAGGTGACAATTGCTCGCAACTATCTCAAAGGCGCCAATGGCCGACTTGTCATGGATCGACTGCCTCTGCGCGCGGCGTCCCAGATACTCACCACCGAAGACAAGTTAAATGGCAGGCCCGTTTACGTTGCTGATTCAGCCAACACGGCGACCAGCATGGCCACCGGTGTAGTCACCAGCCGTGGTCGACTGTCGACCACAGCAGGCGGTGACAAAGACATACCCACTATCGCCGAACTGGCTAAAGCGGCCGGCTTTAAAACTGGCATCGTCAGCACCTCCAGCGTAACCGACGCCACTCCGGCTGCCTTCGCCACCCACATCAGTTACCGCCTGTGCGAAAACCCCGACATTGTGGAGCAAGTTGAATACAAGGGGATAGATCTGGGGGGCTGCCCTCAGGACGCCAGGAAGAATGGCGGCTTAGGCGCGGTTTCCGAGCAGCTTGCCAATTCGAACATGGACGTCATTCTGGGCGGTGGTAGCAAGCATTTCGCGGTGAATGCCGAGGGACAGGACATTAGCGTATTGGCCCTGGCCCAGAGCAATGGCTTCCAGACGGTAGATAGCGCTTCTGCCCTCGAGGCAAGCAAACCCGGCCAACCCTTACTAGGGCTGTTTGCCGAGAGCACCTTGCCGGTGCGTCTGCGGGGAGAAGATGGACGTCAGGCAGAAATGCCTGAGCCTAGCCTGCTCAACAGAGTGCACGAATACCTTGGGGATGCAGAGTTACCAGAGGTCATGATTTGCGAGCCCAATCCGGATTTCGCAGAGATGCCCACACTCAAACAAATGACCGATGCAGCCTTAGCGCATTTGTCCGCGAATAACGACAAGGGATTCTTTCTGATGATAGAGTCCGCCTCCATCGACAAACAGTCCCACGAGCGCAAGCCCTGTGGCTCCATTGGTGAAGTTGAACAATTGGAAGAAGCGTTGCAAAGCGCGCTGGCTTTCTCCAGAACACATCCCAAGACCCTCATTCTGGTCACCGCCGACCACTCCCAGGCGGCGCAACTCATTCCTTATGAGAGCCTGTTTTCCGCCTATCCAATCCCTGTTTATACACCCGGCTATCTGGCACAAATCGAAACGCCTGAAGGCAGCGTGATGTCAGTCAACTATGCGACGACCAATTTTATGATGGAGGAGCATACCGGGGCCGCTGTTCCCCTTTACGCTAATTCACAGGGTCAGGGCAAAATACCGGCCTTTGTGCAGCAGCCAGAGATATTCAAAATCATGATGGACTATTTGGGACTTTAAAAAGCGGCGTGCTGGGTGCACTACCTACAAGTTCACCCAGCTATTAAGAGCACGCAGGCGAAACCGGGTACCCCGATAGTTCAGCACCGTGGAATCAGGCAATATTTCCTCAACCTTAAGGCCAGAGGCGGGACTGCCTCCCACCTTAAGTTCTTTGCCATTAAGCACGACCCGCGACTGGCCCGGGCGGCCAGAATAGTCGTGCCGCTCGTAAAAAATGCTGGGAATGCGGTCTTTGGTTTGCTGCGACAGGCCATTTACAAAGGGCGCTGAGTGTTCCTCCAACCTGGCATTTTCCAACTCATTCTCTGCGCTTTTCAGCAAGCGCTCGATATCCACACCCTCCTCTACGACTGCCGAGGTTCCGGAACCGTTTGCGGTTTTTTCGAGCACTGGCGCCTCTGGCTTGGTAATTTTGACGACAGCAGAGGATTGCGTCACCTGAGAATTACCGTCTTGGACAGGCCTTTCTGATGCATACAAAGCGCTCACAGCTGTATTTGCTGCGACCCCGCGTTTGGCCGGAGTCGCCTCGCTCGCAGCTATCGGCGACTGTTGCTTAACAGTGGCCAATTCGTCAGCACCGGGCGCTAATCCCTGCTCGGACTCGGCCTTTGATGTTGCCACGACTTTAGCTTGCGCTTTTTCTAGCTGCGGCGCGGCCTGCTGGACAACTGCGAGCGTATCGGCATTCTGCCCCCTGTCCCACAGCAGCCAGGCGATGACTGCCACTGCAGCAACAAGTGCGAGTACAACGGCCAGCAGCCAGAAGTTTTTCGCAGGCGTCTCGGCAACATAAGCATGGCGTGTGCCCAGGGTAGGCACATCATCCGTGTCATCATTGGAGCGATTAAGAGCATCTAGAATCAGGGACATGGCAGGCTGCTTGTCATTGTGTTTCATCCATCGGCTGCAAGATTGCGCGCGCTGCAACCGCACTGGTATCAATACCTAATGCGTCGTTCAGCTTAAGCAATGTCTGCACGCCAATCACCCCGTCTGCTTCCAGCCCCTGCGCTCCCTGAAACAGCATGACGCGTTGTTTCAATGCCTCATTAAAACGATTAGCCGTTAACGCCTGGGCCTGCCCATCCAGGCGAGCAAATAATTGGGCGACTTCACCGACAGCGGGACTGCTGTCGCCTTCAGCCAATAAGCGTTCAAACCCTTTAGGTCGATGCCAGAGAAAACGGTACCCGCCATTCCAAAGGGGGCCGATTTCCGCGAGTTTCACAAATTCAATACCGCTGGAGTTCGCCACCCAGGCAGATCGTCCCTCGATTCCCAGCAACACCAGCGCGGCGGAAAACTTCTCTGCAGTTATCAAGTCCAGTAGCAGCGGTCGTTGCAGCTCCGAAATTTCATCCCAGGTATCGGCATTAGCCTCTATGCAGGCAATGGCTTCCATGTCTTGGCCACAGATGTCAGCAGGCGCGGGAGAATCGCTGGCCAGAGACCAAATAATCGCTTGTGCATCTTCCGGAGGCAGCAGCCATTTGAACCCGGTATCGTCCGCAACAGGTAGCGCGTCGACTTTCTCACCGTCCGGGGTCAAAGTCGGCGCCGCCAGGGTCGTCAATTCAATGGCTGCTTGATTCTCTTTGAGCACAACCCTCTCGACTTCCGGCACGCTTATCTCCTGCGCGACACGGGGCTCGGGCGCATTAACCTGGTTGATGCCCCACCATGCAGCCACCGCCCCCAGCAACACCAATGCGGCGAGCGCCAAGGGCCACAGAGCAGCCTTTTTAGCGCCCTCTTCTCCTAACACTTCTTTGGCCGCCAAGCGCAACGTGGCAAGGTCGGCTCGGCTTTTGTTGCGTCCGTAGGCACCCAACATAACCCGATCACACAGCACATTGATCAGGCGAGGAATACCCCGCGTGCGCTTATAGATTCCCCTGACCACGGCCGGCGGGAAGATCACTCTGTCGGCGGACATGCCCGCGACTTGCAAGCGGTGATGGATATAGGAACCGGTTTCCGAAAAATTCAGGGGCTCAAGATTGTACCTCGCAGTAATGCGCTGATTCAGCTGACGCAATTCGGGCCTGGCCAACAACTGGGCCAGCTCGGGTTGGCCAATCAAGATGATCTGCAACAATTTTTCGCTGTTGGTTTCCAGGTTGGTCAACAAGCGAATCTGCTCAAGTACCTCAAAATCCAGGTGCTGAGCTTCGTCGATCATCAGCACCGTCTTGCGACTCCGAGCGTGATTTTCCAGTAAGAAGGAGTGCAAAGCATCAGTCAGCGTTTTCAAACTGTGCTTGTCTGGATCGTAGCGAATACCCAGTTCATCACAAGCAGTGGCTAACAATTCGATGGCATTGAGCGCCGGATTTAAAATAATGGCGATGTCTGTATCGTGGGGTAGCTGTTCCAATAAACAGCGGTTAATGGTGGTTTTGCCAGTACCTACCTCGCCGGTGAGCAAAATAAAACCGCCGCCAGCGCCCACCCCGTAAAGCAGGTGCGCGAGAGCGTCCCGGTGCCTTGCGCTCATAAACAGGTAGCGCGGGTTAACGGCAATCGAGAAGGGAGCTTCGTTGAGACCAAAGTACTGATGGTACATGGTTAACATTATGCACCAAGGCTCTCGCAGACGCGAAGCGTTTACTGGTGAATACCAGCGTAGACCTCGCCTGCCGCTGCTGGGATAATGAATCTTCAGTTTATCCCGGTACAAAACAATGCGCTCTGCACAAATAGCACTCACTTTCCTGTGCTTGTCGCTGATTTCCCCCTCCCCTGCGTTAACCCAGGAAGAAGGCGTGGGCCTGGTGCTGGCAGGCGGCGGCGCTCGAGGTATTGCCCACGTGGGAGCGATTACCGCGCTCGAAGAAATGCAAGTCCCAGTCAGCGCCATTGCTGGCACCAGTATGGGCGCCCTGGTGGGAGGACTCTACGCCATAGGCCTCAATTCTGAGGAACTGCGTGAAGTGGTCGAAAACATGGCTTGGGACGAGGCCTTCGAAGACTCACTTGAGCGTGACAGCCTACCTCAGCGTCGCAAGAGCGATGATTACGACTACCCATCCTCTGTGTCCCTGGCAGTCAATAATGGCACCCTGTCGATACCCTTGGGCTTTGTTCAGGGCCAGCAGGTCAGGCAAATCATTAAGCAATTGACCATTGATGCAGACCACATCAATGATTTCAGTGCTCTGCCAACGCCGTTTCGCGCGGTCGCCACCGATATCGAAACCGGTAATGCTTATATTTTCAGCGAGGGCGACATCGTTACTGCCATGCGCGCCAGCATGTCACTTCCCGGTCTTCTGGCGCCAGTTGAACACGATGGTCGCCTGTTGGTAGACGGCGGACTGGCAATGAACATTCCGGTCAGTGTTGGCCGATCTATGGGCACTGAACGTCTTATCGTTATCGACATTGGCACACCGCTGCGTGAGCGCGAGAACATCAACAACCTGCTGGACGTTGCGGACCAGATGCTGAACTTCCTTACCCGCAAAAACTCACTTGAACAACTGGAACAGCTAACCGAGAAAGATATTTTAATTAACCCTGATTTACAGGGCATTGGCATGCTCGACTTTGAAGATACTCAGGAAATTTACCGCCGGGGTTATGAGGCCACTATGGCCCTTGCTGAGGAGTTGCAAGTACTCGCGCTCAATGATGGCGACTGGGCGACTTACCTGGCCAGCCGAGAACTGGTTTCACCTGAAAACCCGGTGATCGACCATATCGCGATATTCGATAACAGCGCGCTACGCGATGACATCATTAGAGTTCGGTTGTCTCAACAGGTGGGCAAACCCCTTGACAGGGAGCAGTTGAGCACCGATATGGCAGAAATCTATGCCCTGGACCAATGGGAGATAATTGATTACGACGTGGTCGAGGAAGAGCGAGGCACCGTCTTGCAGATTCGTGCCTCGGCTAAAACCTGGGGTGGCGATGACCTTAAATTTGGGCTGAATTTTGTCACCGATCTCGATGGCGGTAGCGATATCAACCTGGGCGTAAGTTACCTTTGGAAAGGCCTGACAGATTTGGGCGGAGAGCTCTACGCGCGCACTCAACTTGGCGACACCATAATGTTCAGCGCTGAGTTCTATCAACCACTGGACCTGCGCTCAAAATTCTTTGTCGTGCCCTATGTCGGTTACCGTGATTACGACGTAACAACACTGGGGCCGGAATATGACGTCACAGATCCCACAGGCATCTGGCGAGTGCGTCGGCTGAGCACACAATTTGACACCGGCTGGAACGCATTCAAAAACACCCAGCTGCGTCTGGGCGTATTCCGCAATAAAGGCGAGTATCGCTCTGACGCAGAATTTGGTGGAGCACTGCCGGAAGCACGTTTTGACGAAGGCGGAGCCATGTTCAGCGCTCGCTACGACACACTGGACAACGCGTTCTTCCCCACTAGCGGTGCGTTCTTCTATGGTGAATATCAACTGCTAAGAAGCGCCATGGGCGCTGATGAAGATTACGAACGCTGGCAAGCAATCGCCCAGGGGGCGTTCAGTTTTGGCGATGATGATCGCAATACGGTTATTGTCACAGGTAGAACAGGACAATCAGTCAACGCCAGCAATGCACCGCAAAACTATTTCCAACTGGGTGGCCTGTTTAACCTTTCCGGGGTGAGCCAAAACTATCTCTCTGCCCGACAGATGGCATTCGCTATGGTTCAGTATCAGCATCGCCTCTCTGATACTTCAGTACTCCCGTTCGACATGCCCGCCTATGTAGGCGCCTCGCTGGAGGGCGGTGAACTCTGGTCCGACCGCTCGGACGTTAATAGTGGAGACTTTATCAATGCGGGTAGTGTCTATCTTGCAGTGGACTCGCCGATAGGTGCGATCTACCTCGCCTACGGGCGTACAGAAGACTCGCAGGATGCGCTTTACCTTGCGCTAGGCTGGCCGTTCCTGAACAACCAGTTACGCATTGGCAGATAGGGTGCTCTGAGCCGCTCTGTATTAACAAACAACTCGGAAACTGATTATGCCTCTAGCTTCGCCACCGCCCCGAAATCCACATTGCAGCCGACCTGACCTGGTTCGAATAACATTTCTTGCCTCGCTTTTATTCCTTGCAGGCTGTGTCACATCGGTGGTGAGTCCTGAACAGGAGATCAAGGCCGGTAGCGCAATGTCACAACAGGTTGCCAATCAGATAGGCGTCTACATGGATCCCGAATTGGAACAGTACCTGGACGCTGTTGGCCAGCGCCTGGTAGGAGCTCTGGGGGAGTCTCCCTATGCGTTCCAGTTCGTCATCGTTGACCAGTTTGAACCCAATGCCTTCGCTACCCCCGGAGGATTTATCTACGTCTCCCGAGGCTTGTTAGCACAAATGAACGACGAGGCAGAGCTTGCCGGAGTGCTGGCGCATGAAATCAGCCACGTCACCCAACGTCATCACGTACGTCAGGCTGGCCGCAGTATTGGCGCTAGCTTGTTTACGCTGCCCGGTCGTGCAGTAGGCATTGTCAGCAAGGACCTGGGCGATATGATCAATAGCCCGATCGAACATGCTGGGCAGGTTTACCTCTCATCGTATTCAAGGGGACAAGAGAGCGAGGCAGACGCCTACGGAATGCGCCTGGCCAACGCCGCAGGGTACGATGCTCTCGCCCTTGCAGACGCGCTGGATGGCATTGAAAGCAGTCTGTATTTACTAACCGGTGAGCATCACGAAGCCAATTACCTGGACACACACCCCACTACCCCAAAGCGGGTGGCTGACATCAACAAGCTGGCTGGTGGGTTAACCCTTGACCCTATGCCACCGCTGGCAGATCGGGCTCAGCTTTATCAAAAGCTGAATGGGCTTTGGTGGGGACCGCAAAATCCGCAGCAGGGAATATTCCAGGATAACCTCTTCCTCAGCGCTGACCTGGGACTGAGCGTTACCTTTCCTAAAGACTGGGAAAAAAATAATACCCCACGCGTTGTCGCTGCCATGGAGCCAGAAGGTAAAGCGTACCTGGCGCTGGGCAGTAATAGTGGCGAATTCAGTCCGGAAGGTTACGCAGCAGCACTGATTACCAAAATGCGCGATGGCACCGGTCTGCAACCGGATGTCAATCGCAGTTTTCAGATCGGTAACTGGCCAGCGCACCTGGTTCGCTACGACGACGCCAGCGAGGCCGAGACCGTAAGCCTTTATTACGTATTCCTGAACACCGGGAAAAACAGTTTCACCTTCGTCGCCATGGGTTATGAACACCTCAGGGAAGCTCTGCGCAGCTCAGTGATGAGCATCGCCAAGCTAACGCCGTCGCAAGAAAAAAGTATCCGTAGCTTGCGCTTGCGCATTGCCGACATTGCACCCGGTGAATCCCTGGCAGACTGGGCCCAGCGCGTAAACAGTGACTGGTCAGCCGAGTTCATTGCCTCCATGAATGGGATTGACGACACAACAGTCAGGGGCAGCAATGGAGAGTCGCTGAAGTATGCTCGTGAAGAGCGTTACGTGGCACCCTGATGGCATTGGACCAGACTCGCCACGCCATCTATCTTTCGCTGATGATGGTCATTATCGCCAGCACCGCAGCAGTGGCGACAAAGTTTGCCTCTGCCAGGGTGAGCATTGAGGCCATAGTGACCGTTCAATACATGGTGTGCCTGCTACTGTGTCTGCCCCTGACATTGCGCGGTGGGCTTGCCCATATAAAGAGCTCGCGAATCGGATTGCATTTTTTTCGCGGGGCGGTGGGCGTACTCGGCTTTTATCTCTTCTACAGTGCGCTGGAACATATTCCCATGGTCGATGCGATGCTGCTGCGGCAGAGCGCACCCCTCACTGTCCCGCTGGTCATCTGGGCCTGGAACAGAGAACGCATAGCGGGCATCGACTGGCTACCCCTGGCCATTGGTTTTGCCGGCGTTTTGGTCATACTCAGGCCCAGCCCGGATGGGCTCAGCTGGTGGCATGCCGGCGGGTTTCTCTCAGCACTCTGCCTGTCCGTGTCTATGGTCGCCACCCACAAACTGGCGACTACAGAACCCTCGTCTCGAATACTGCTTTATTATTTTGTGCTGTCCCTGGCCTGCGTGGGGCCATTCAGTCTCAACGACTTCGCCGGACTGCGCTGGCAAGAGTGGGCCGCTATGGTCTACGTGGGCATTGCCATTTACTTCACTCTGCTTCTCTACACTCGGGCATACGCCATGGCACCCGCTCATGCCATTGCTCCGGTTAACTACTTCGCCGTCGTTATGGCCGCTTTCTGGGGTTGGTTAATCTGGGGACAGGTTCCTGACGGATGGTCGCTGGTAGGCAGTGCTCTGGTCATATTAGGAGGCCTAATAACCATTTATCTGGCCAAAAGCGCGTTCAGCCGCTCCGCCGCTAGCATCTAATACGTTTAACATGTTGTTTTTTATAGCTATTAGGCAAAATATCTAGGTTTCTACCTGTTTCGAGAGATCATCAAAAAGTCGAGTTATTTCAGACAACACACTTCCAATCAGGTATTTTTCGTTCTACATCACGGTTTTTACTAGGGGGCGAGCGCTATGCTCCAAACGGTAAAGGTCCCAACATCGGACCTTTCGAAAGGCATGTTCGTCAGTGGCCTCGACAGGGACTGGCTGGGCACGCCATTTCTCACCCAGGGCTTTTTGCTGGAAAGCGACGAGGATATTACCCGTGTTCGCGACTACTGCGAGCATGTTTGGATTGATATTCATAAGTGTGTCTACGTCAGCCCCACTTTGGCACGTCACGCCAAGGGAGAAAGACCGCGTATTCCCATACCTGAAATCTTCAAAGACCGAGAGTTAAGCGACTACGCCGAAGAAACCGCATGGAAAGACGAGCACCCAAGAGCGAGCAAAGCTCTCGACAATTTGCTTAACGATATTACCGACATTTTTGATCAAGCAGCAGATAGCGGCAAGCTGGATGCCGTTAAGCTTAGAACTTCTGCCGACCCCATCGTTGGCAGCATCGCCCGCAACCCGGATGCCTGCCTCTGGCTTGGCCGACTAAAAAAACACGACGAATACAGTTACCAGCACTCGCTCAGCGTGGCTATTTGGGCGGTCGCATTAGGTAGACAGATAGGCTTGCACAAAAGAGACCTGCGCTCCCTGGCTATTGGCGCCATGCTGATGGATGTGGGCAAGCTACTGGTGGACCCTGAACTGCTCAGGGCCGACCGCGATTTAACCGAAGAAGAAACCAAGGAAATGCGCCACCACGTCGCCCACGGCGTCCACCTGGTAAAGAAGAGCGGCATCATCAACCAGGATGTGCTCGACATGGTGGGTTTCCATCACGAGCGCTATGACGGCAGTGGCTACCCGCGAGGTTTAAGGGGCGACGAAATTCCCACTTTCGCGCGCATCGCCGCCATCGTAGATACCTATGACGCAATTACCTCAGACCGCTCCTACGCCGAAGCAAAAGCACCCGCAGAGGCGGTGAAGGTTCTCTATGAGGCCCGAGACAAACAGTTCCAGGCGGAGTTGGTGGAAGCATTTATCCAGGCCGTTGGTATATACCCGGCCGGCACTATTGTAGAGCTCACCTCGGGCGAGATTGGCATTGTTGTCGCTGAAAGCCGCACCCGACGCCTACTTCCCAAGGTAATCCTGGTGCTGAATCGCAAAAAAGAAGAGTACCCCCGCCCCAAGCTGGTAGACCTGCAAGACACGCAGGGGCGCTATCAGGACAAGCCAATCTCAATATCCAGGAGTCTCGAGCCCGGCGCCTATGACATAGATATCGGCCGCTACAAGTTCTAGAGCGGAGCTTTCATGCTCGCAGCCTGGTCCAGATATTGGGTTCGTCAACAGAATAGTGACAGGACTATTATCAGCCGTATATTCGTAATACCCTGAACCAAACGTGAGCAGGGGCTAAGGTGCATGATCCTGGGGCAATTTCGCAAGAAGAT